>OHDS01000151.1_pt1 | contig 44561 bp, 30 predicted proteins | sample 1567031 | NCBI WGS metagenome assembly OHDS01 (sample SAMEA3879503, study PRJEB24766) | human gut metagenome | biome: human-associated habitat; feature: feces | place: USA | collected 1985/1987
CTAAACCCGAAAAAAATACATGACTAAACACGAAACACCGACTTGACGAAATACAGATTTGACCCCCACCGGAGGTCTACTCCCGTTTCAAGGGGCTGGTCGGCCGCTAGACCGCATGTAAAAACCCATCCGCGCCAACGCCATTCCGCCGATTTTGGAGCGTGAATACTTCGGCATCAGCCCCTCGAAACGGGAGTAGACCTCCGGGAGAGACCAAATCAGCCCCTCGAAACGGAGATAGCGCTTGCCGCGCCCTCCTTGTCAGGCTTTCTCCGTTCAAAGAGGTACATTCGGGCTTCTGCAGAATGCTATCTTCGTTCAAAGAGGCACCGAATACGGGAAACCCCGAGTACAAACGTTGTCATTGCAACTCTCATACTCGAGATTTCAGAGTTCAGGCACTTCTTTGAAGGCAGTTAGTTGTCCGCAAGGGGCCAAATGTACCTCTCTGAAAGCAGATGCCCCGTCTCAGGCTCGAATCGGCTAACCTGCGTACCCGTGTGCACACCTTCACGACCGCAGCGTGCTGAGCATGCCGGCCACTTCGGCGGGCGTCACGCTGGGCACGTAGGCGCGCACCACCGCGAGCCCGATCTGCGGCAACGCCGCCGGGTCCGGGTAGCACACGTAGACCGGCGCTTCGGTGGGCTGGAACTTGCGCTTGAAGTTGAACAGCGAGTGGAAGCCGTAGGCGGGTTCCATCCAGTCGGCCACGATCTGCAGCGCGTGTTGGAGCACCTGCGTGCCTTCGCTGGCCGGTGCCCCGTCCTCCCCGGCGTTGTCCCGATCGGGATTCATGCCGGCCAGGGGCGCCGCGGACAGGCTCATGAACTCCACGGCGTGCGTGGGATCGGCTTCGCCCTCGTCACGCAGCCGCTCGGCCATGCGCGCGATCAGGAACTCCATAATGCCGTTGGGACTGTCGGTGCGATGGCGCATGAAGTCCAGCGTCCAGCCGACGATGCGCCCGTCGCGCCAGGTGGGCAGCCAGCTGGTGACGCCCAGCACGCGCCCGTCCGCGTCGATGGCGTAAAGCAGCCGCACGCGCGGGTCGCGCAGTTCCTCGACACCGCCGAGCGTGAACTTCATTTCCGGCAGCGCCTTGAGCTGCGCCCACTCCTCGGAGATGTCCTCGATCTGCTCGCGCACATCGAGCGACGCTTCCAGGAACGTGGACTGCACATCGGTCACGCCGTCGCGCTTGGCCTTGTTGATGGCGGTGCGCACATCCTGCCATTTCTTGCCGGTCGTCTTCCAGCCGCGCGGGTCCACGACCATTTCGCTGCCGACCTCGATGGAGCTCCAGCCGGCCTCCAGCAACGCGTCGCGCTGTTCGCGATGCACGCTGTAGAACACCGGCGAAAGCGACCGCTCCACGCAATACTGGGTGAAGCCGGTCAGGTCGTCCATCCACTCGGAGGGCTCGCCGAACGGCCCGGTGCAGGTCAAGGCGATGCCGTTGAGCACGCGATATGCCACGGCCGATTTGCCCGTGGGCGAGAGCCAGTAGCTGTTGCCTTCCCACGTAGTCATGAAGCTCATCGATTCGCCGCCGGTTTCGACCAGCCGCTCGGCGCGTGCCTGCGCCCGCTCGTTCGATTCGCTCACGTCGCTCATCCAGCGGATCACCACGACCAGCACCACGATCCAGAACACCAGGCCGACGCCCTGATACACGATCGAGGCCATCGGGGTACGCGGCACGAACGACAACTTCATATGGCTCAGGAAGCCGATGGGCAGGAAGCGCCCCGGCAGTTCGGCCAACAGCGACGAGGCCGTGGCGCGCGGCGAGAAGGCGTCCGGCTGGGCAATGCCGTACATCAGGTACACGGCGGCGCACGCCAGCAGAACCAGCACGATGGCACCGACGCCGCCGATCAGCCGGCGCCAGCCGACGCGAATCGGGAAGTGCTTCATTGCCGCAGCCAAGGCGATGGCGAAGATCAGCGGCGGCAAGGTGTTCGTCACGCAGGCGGTGATCGCGCCGTGCTGCAGCAGGGAGGTCATGCCATCCGGCGCAAAGCTCAGCGGCACGACCAGGTAATAGGCGATGGCAACGCCCGCCGTGAACAGGTTGATGGCCACGGCGCAGGTGGCCGCGAACCGACGTCCGCGATACAGGCCCCACGCCAGCACCAGAGTCACGGCGGTGGGCAGCAGCGAGCGCAGTACCGCGCCGGGCATCGAGGCGCGCATCAGGTCGAATTGCAGGAAGCAGCCGCTGTGCGTGGCGCCGGCCAGGCAGCGCGCGAGCGTGCCGTCGTCGACGGAGACCGGACTCATGAGCAGGCCGACTGTGCTGAGCGGCCCCGCGTGATTATGCGAGGTGATGGCGATGACCGGCCCCAGCGCCAGCACCACGGCGATGGCCGCGAACATGCGCCGCGCCTCGAAGGAGGTGCTGCGCAGCCAGTGCCATCCGGTTTCGGCGTGCGCGGGCGACCCGGCCATCACGCGGCCGACCGCGTGTCCGATCAGCGCGGCGGCGAGAATGCAGTAATCGCCAGGATTGCCGCTGTAAAGCAGCGCGACCAGAATCGCCACGTAGCCGATCAGCCGAATACGCCGCCGCAACAGATGGCTGCAGAACGCGCTGGCCGCCATAAGCGCGCCGACCGGCAACACCAGCGGGCTCAGGGCGAACTGCATGCGGGAGACGAATTGGGAGTCCTGGAACAGCCATCCGGCCGCCGCACACAAGGTCAGGCCCACGATCACGCCGCCGAGCGCGCAGGCGAGCGCGGTGCCGACGGTACGTGCGCGGCCAAGCCACGGCTCGGCGATTGACAGCATGACGAGCCACAGCGCGGCATCAAGAATGAGCTGGATGACGCCGCGCGCCAAGAACAGCGTGCAGAAGAGTTTGCCGAAATCGAATTCGGCCATGCTGGTGTCGAGCCGCAGCGGGAACGCGAATCCGGCCATCGCGACCACCAGCCACACCACCAAGTTCAGCACCACCAGCGCCACCGTGGCAGTGATGGCCAGTCGATGACCGTCCGCCCACTGTCGCACGTCGCCGGCCAGTTCGCGCCAGCTTTCCGCCGCATGACTGTTGTGCTTACGCGATTCTTCGCTCATTGCAACACCTCCACTTGTGGGTACTCCTTCAACGATTTCGTCATCTCGCCCAAGCCGGTCCGTTCGCCGAACCAGTCGAGACCGGGCCGCCAGACCGCCTGCACCGCGTGCCAGTCGTGGCCGGTGCCGGGCACGATCAGCTCGGTGACCTCCATGCCGGCTTTGCGCGCGGCGTCGGCGATCGTGCGCATGTTGCTAATCGATTCCTTGTCCCGTTCGCCAGCACCGGTGAACAGCGCCTGCTCGGGCGTACCGGTGGCGGCGATGGCGTTGACCGGCACCTGTTCGTCGTACGCCTTGCGGTCGCCGGCGAAATACTCCTGGACCATCTTGGCGACGCTGCCATTGGTCGGCTTGAGTTCGCCGTCCACCGGCAGCATCGCGCCGTAGATGTCGGGGTGGCGCGGGACGAGCTGCGTGGTGCAGGTGCCGCCTTGCGAGAACCCGCCCATCGCCCACATGCGGGCCGATTTGGCCACGGGCAGCATCTTCTTGGCCCAGTTCACCACGTCTGTGGTGAGGTAGGTTTCGGCGTTGCCTTGCGTGGTGTCGGCGCACAGGCTGTTGTGCGTGGCCTCGCCGTTCTGGTCGGGCACGAGCACGATCGGCGCGAGCCCGTCATGTTTGGCGGCGTACGCATTCATCGTGGCGGCGATGTTGCCGGCGTCGATGAGGCGACTGGGGCTACCGGGCTGCCCGGCCAACAGCTCCATCACCGGCAAGGCCGGCGGACGGTCGGACAGCGCGGCGGGCGGCAGGTAGATCATCGCCTTGCGGGCCGTGAAGTTGGATTCGGTGTTCGGAATGTCGACGGTGAGCACCTTGCCTTGGCTGGGCATGGACGGCAGGCTGCCCTTCCGCGCCTTGCTATGCCAGTCGCTGACACTCATCGCGGCCTTGTGTACCTCGATTGAGCCGAGCGAGGCGTACGGCGTGTAGCCGACGAGGGTGCCGATGGTCTGGTATTCGCCGTAAATCGAGTCCACGCCGAGCGCGGTGGACAGCAGCACCAGCGGCACCAGCACGACGGCCAGCGCACGGCGGACCCCGCGCAGGGTCACGGCTGCGGCGATCACGAAGCCGACGCCGGCGATGCCGCCCGCGATGGTGAAGATCACCGGCCAGCCCAGCGATACGCCGAACACCATAAACACGTCGGACACCAGCCATGCAACCAGCAGTCCAGCCGCGCCGGCGAGCACGGCGGCAATCAGCGAGACAATCAGCGGGTGCAGGCGGCCGCGCTTCTTGCTCTTGCTCAATGCCAGCCCAATAATCAGTATGATTGCCGCGATCGCGGTCAGTCCGAACACGGTCCGCGGCACGATTCCGCGGACCAGAGACAATTCCATGAACGTTTTCCAAACGGAGTTCTTCATCCTTCACCCCCGCGCTCCAGGCTCCTCGCCTTGTAAGCTCACGCAACACTAGCGCGCGATTCATAGAGCGTCACCCAATTTCACAAAAATTGTCGCGAGTTCTCATGGTTTCCCCAGACTCCGTTCAGCGCCTGTTCACATCCGGTCTGGCGCCCGCAGTTCAAGGCCAGTGTCGGCGCTGGATTAGCGGCGCGCAGGCTTGTCCCAGCTTCAGCCGGAAGCAGGGAATATGCTGGTGGATATGACTCACGCAAACGAACAACGTCCAGCAGCGACCGGCAATGCCGCCGATAACGTGTCTGACGCCCCTACTGGCCCCGCGACGAGCGCGGCGGCAAGGCCCACGACCGTCACGGCTGATGGCACAACAGCCACAAACGCCGCGGCCAGTTCAACAGCAAAACCCGCAGCCAGCACCTCTTGGGCCAGGGAAACCAACCCACGTCGAGCACTGTTGACGATTATCGTCACGGTGGTGGTTGTGGTGGCCATCGTACTGGGGCTCGGATTCTTCGTGAACTGGGGATTGGCGGCCCTTTTGGTGATCATTATGATTCCGGGGGCGATTTCGCTGGCCGTTCTCGCCAAGCACCCTGAATCCACCGGCGGACGCAGCATGTTCGGCATTTCCAATCCGGACGCCCTGCTTGACCCGATTCGCCGCCCGTCCGAGCGTCGCGGCGAGTAAGTTGCTGCTGCCCATCGGGAGGTAATTTATCCATGGGGCGGTAAAAGGCCCATGGGGCGGTTTGAAGAAATTGTGAAACGGCAGAATAAAGCCATTTTGGGATACCGCCCCATGAGGGTTTTACCGCCCCATGGGATTATTACCGCCCCATGAGCAAAGCCACCCCGCTATTTGCGCGCACTGACCAAGTAATTAAGCACCGATCCGACGGCCACCAGCAGCGCGCCACACCAAAACGGCAGCGACAGCGCCAAACCCAGCAACACCGCACTGGCCCCGGTGGACAGCACCGGCGTGGCATAGGACGCAATAGCAAGCCGCTCCATAGACCCATGCAGAATGCCATAGCCCCAGCAGGCATAACCACCGCCAATCGCCGCCGCGGCAATCAACACAAACAGCCATGCGACCAGACTCGGAGGCTCGGCCGGCCACCCCTGCCCGGACGCGAAGTGGATAATCCACAACGCCACGGCCACGCAGGGGAAGAACAATGAAGTGCCGTCCACCCCATGACTCATGGCTGGCGTGAACACCGCGTACACCGACCAAGCGAGCGCGCCCACGAACGCCAGCGCATAGGGCAAAGGGTTGGCGGCGATATGCTGCACGGCCGCATGCCAGTCGAGCCCGGAATTACCGCCGACCGCCAACACCACGCCGGCAGTGGCCACGATCGCGCCCGGCAGCACCTTGACGACCGCGTGCTTGCGATGGGATACGCCCGCCGACAGCAGCACCATCATCGTGGGCCACAGATAGTTGACCAGGCTCACTTCCACCGAGGATGCGCCGGTAGAGGCCAGACCCAGCGAGAGGGATATCGACGATTCGTAAAATACGAACAACAGGCCGCCGATAATCAGGTATTTCTTGGGGAACTCGCGAATCGGGGCCGGGCGCCGGAACATCAGCAGCAGGATGCCGCCGACCGTGTAGATCAGGGCCGAGCCAAGCGTGGCGCCGAAGTTTTCGGAGACGATGCGCACGGTGCCGGCCATGAAGCTCCACAGCAGGATTGCCATCAGGCCGATGGTCGTGGCGCGCGCGGATACGACGTGGCCGCCGGAATGGCTTGCCGCCGGTGCCGGTGTGCCGCTTGCGTTCTGTGCGCCGTTCGCCATATGTCCGCCTCTCTCGCATCGTTTCGAAGTCACTCTACCCATCGGATGTGTACAGCGGCAGAACGGCACGCGACCGGCGCGCGAACAGGGTGGGGTTCGGTGATTGAAACAGCAAAATGCCGGGTAGGGTAAATCCCTACCCGGCATTTGCATTGGCTATGTTTCCCGCCGTCTGTCAGGTTAGTCGGCGTTGAAAGCGTAGGGCAGACGGCGTGGGAAGCATGGTTTGGTTACGATTTATCTCTCCCCCACCCGCTTCGCGGGAGCCCCCTCGTCAGAGGGGGCGAAGCTACTCGAAGCGGGACTTCGGGACGAATCAAGTATCGTCAGCCCTCAATCGCGATTTGGTGCTTGGACTCGACTTGCGGCTGGGCCTGCATCTTCGGAACTTGGATGCACAGCGTGCCGTTCCGGTAGCTGGCGTGGATGTCGGACTCCTTCACGTCCTCGCCAACGTAGAAGCTACGCGAGCAGGAGCCCATGTAGCGTTCGCGACGCAGCCACTTGCCCGAATCGGACGCGCAAGCGCACTTGCTGTCGGAAGCCTCGTCCTCAGCGGCCGGAGCCTTGTCCTCATGCTCGCTGCAACGCGAGGCGGACACGGTCAGATAGCCGTTGTTGAGCTCAAGGTTGATATCTTCCTTCTTAAAGCCAGGCATATCGATGTCGACGTCGTAACCCTTGTCGGTCTCGCGCACATCGGTGGTCATCATGTTGGCGGGCATTACGGCACTCATCGTGTTGTCCGTGTTGCGCCAACCCTCAAAGAACGGATCATCGAACAGATCCGAGAACATCGTGTCATTCATCAAAGCCGGAAACATTGCCATAATCGGTACTCCTTGATTAGGAGAGAATCGGCTTGGCTGCCGGCCGCCAACCCGTATCGCGGGGCTAGCAGCGGTTATCGTGGCCGGTTCCGGAACCCTCCCGGGCTCTCAACCTTTAACCTTCACTTCACCCAATTCCCGAGCGCGGCAATCATTCCGGGATTATGCCCACAGAGAAATTGCGGCGGGAATGGCTGCCGGTAAAGCCGGCCGAGCCGAGCGCCGTGACCACCCTCAGCCAGTCTTACGGCTGCCAGCTCCCGCCAGCGGGAGCATATATACGCACACCAGTAGGCGTACTCATATACCTCTGCCAACGGGAGCATGGTTGCACGTTCCCGCAAACTCCGCCAACGGGAGCATGCTGGCGCGCGAACGGCTCACATCTGCTGGGCGTTTTCGAGCAAGGCGTTTTTGAGGTCGGACTCGATTTGGCGCATCTTGACCTGGGCGGCCTCGCGGTTGGCCTCGCCTTCCTTCTGGATCTGCACGGTCTCCTTCAGGGTGGCGACGAGTTCGGCGTTGATCTTCTCCAGCGTGTCGATTTCCACCACGGAACGCTGGTTGGCCTTTTCCGCGTCCACTGCACCCTTGTGCAGGGCGGCCGCGTTACGCGCCAGCAGCTTGTTGGTCACATCGTCGGCCTTGTTCTGCAGGTCGAGAACCTTGCGCTGGTTGGACAGGCCCAGCGCGATCACCATCTGACTCTTCCACACCGGAATCGTGGTGGAGATGGTGGTGTCGATCTTGTCCACGATGGTCTGGTCCGCGTTCTGGATGATTTTGATCTGCGGCGCGGTCTGCAAGGTAACCACGCTGATGCGGTCGAGGTCGTCGAGTCGCTTGGCAAAACGGTCGAGCTTGGACTTGAAGTCCTTCAGCACTTGCGCCTGCATGGCGTCGCCACTGGCGGCGGCCTCGGCCTCCAGCGCTGGCAGCTGGTTGGCGTTGAAGTCGGCGAGCGCCTTCTTGCCGGCCAGTACGGTCATTTTCAGCTCGCGGTATTGCTGGGCGTTCTGCGTGTACATCGTGTCGTACATGGAGATGTCGGCCACGAGTTTGGCTTGCGCGGATTGGAGGGTGGTGATGAGGTGTTGCATGGCATCGTTGTTGGGCAGTTCGGATACGGCCGGGATCTGGTCGAGCGTGCCGGCCACGCCGAATCGGCTGATCGAATCGGTGCCGGCGAAGTTGGCCGCGCGGAAGCCATGGCGCTCCCACGCCAGCTTCTGCACCGCCGGTGTTTTCAACAGGTTCAGCAGTGTGCCGCCTTTTCTCGGCCAAGGCCATCAGCGTGTGGGTGCTCCACACGGTCGGCGTCGGGTAGACGATGACCACGTCGTCCTTGATCTGCTTGAACGCATCCGGCTGGTTCACGGCCAAATCAAGCAGCTGCGATTCGTAGCCCACCATCATCGGCTTGGAGCCCACGCCCAAGGTCAGGAACTGGTTGAACGAATCCTCGGAAGAGGTCTCCATCCAGCCGGATTTGGCGAAGATGGAGGCGATGGTCTTGCCGTCGCGCGCCACCGAATCGACCATGGCCGGCTGCCCGCCGTTGAGCACCGTGGCAAGAAGCGCCGCGTATTCGTTGCCTGAGTTCGACTTCACCGGATCGGTCGAGTCGATGCGGAACTGCCCGTAGCCTGCCGTGTATCCGACGTCGGCCCAGGTTGTGTTGGCGACCATCGCGTCCACGGCTTTGGCCATATCCATGTGTACGCGCCAGAATCGTCCTTGGTCACAAGTCCGCCGTTCACGAGCCCGTCCGCCACGGCCTTGTGCGTGTATAGCACAATCGGTGAGTTGAAGACGATGTCGCTTTGGGGGGCCTTGACGCCTTTCGCATTGCCGTATTCGACGGCCGCGCGCGAGGAGGGGAACAGGTAACCCATGCCTTTCCGGTCCGTATCCATCATGGCCGGCGATCCGGCCTTGCGATAGTCGATGGCAATGCCTTGCTTGGCGGCGAGCGCCTTGAACTTGGCGTCATCGAACAGGCCGATTTTCTCGCCGCCCAGGTAGCCGGTGATGCTCACCTGTTCGGTCGGTTCGGCCGGTGCTGGTTGCGATTGCCGCCACACCAGCGTGCCGCAGACCACGCCCACTACCGCAAGCAGGGCGATCAGTCCGATGATTTTTGATTTGGAGAGTTTCATTGTGCGTCCGTTTTCTGGTCCGACTGGTGAGCCGGGCCGCCAGATGGAGTCTGACTGGGTGCATGCCGTCCTTCATCAGCAGCCGAGGAAGGCACAGGCGAAGGTGCGACGTCGTCGTATCCATCCATGCGGGCCAACCGTTGGATGGCGTCGGAGTCGGCCGTAATGCCCAACGTCTTGGCGCTTACCGCCCGGCTGAGTTCGCCGGCGGCGGTCTGTTCGAGCACTTGCAGCGCCTCGATGGTTTCGATTCGTGCCGTGGCTATCTGATCGCGTGCGCCGGAACTTTCCACGTCCACGTAGGAGCGCAACAGTTTCTCGGTCTGCTCGCCGTACACGGTGATGTAGTGGCGCAACGTCGGGTAGGCGGAGGTGTCTCGGGTCACGTATTGCACTAAATCTTTGGTAGCGGCGATGAAGTCGTTGGCTTCGGCTTTGACGGCTGGGTCACGTACTTGCTTGGTGAGCATGGCGATCGAGTTGAGTCGAGCGTTCGCCGCGTCGATCGTATCGGCGGTCTTCTGACCGTTGGGCAAGGCGGAAACCAGCATTTTGCCGATGCGTCGCTCCGGCTCGGTGAGCGTGGAGGCGGCGATATACCCAAGTGCGGCCAGTACCACGGCCACGATCAGGCCGGGCACTCCGCCGCCGACCAGTCCGAAACCGAGCCCGGCGAGCAGCAGTCCGACAACGAATCCACAGATTACCTGGAGCATCAGTTGAAGCCCTTGGCTTGGCGGAAGACGGCGGCGAGGTCGCCGGAGCGGCCGTCGAATACCTTGGCGTTGCTCAGGGTGGCGAGAGACTTCAGCTGGCTGGGATCGGCATCGCCGAACATGATGGAGAAGATCGGCAGATCACGGCCGCGCGACTTATAGGCGCTTTCGAATTCGTCCTGATGATCGGAGTTGGAGCGGCCGTCGGTCATGAGCACGATGGCGGTGGTGTATTGCGAGGCTTCCGACTCGCTGGGCAGCTCGTCGAGCGCGCTCAGCAGGCCTTCATAGATATCGGTGCCGCCGCTGGCATCGGTGGCATCGGCCTCATGCAGCAGGTCGCTGGTGCTTGTGCCAGTGGCCTTGACCGGGCGGTGGGCCTCGGTTTCAAACGGGATGAGAATGTTCACGTCGCCGCTGGCGGGCTCGATGTACGACTTCTTGGCCTGGTCCGGGTCGAGCGCCGCGTTCAGGCCTTTGACCACGCCGTTCTTGCCCTCTCCAGACATCGAACCGGAGTAATCGACCACCCAAATGGTCCAGCTGGGTTTCCTGAGCGCGGTCTGGTAGACGTTGAGCGCGCTGTCGATCACCGTGGCGGAGGTCATGGAGAACGTGAGTTTGCCGTCGCTGACCGCGGCGAGGATGTCCGCGGTGGAGACGGGCTTGGTGGCGCCGGTGTCGTCAGCCCAGCCGAGTTTGACGGCCTTGGATTTGGCGATGCCGAACACGATCGGCGTGGTGGAGGTGCTGGCCGCGTCTTTGACGATGTGCTTGGTGTCTCCCATCGAAATCCACATCGAGGAGGCAGGCCAGACGGCGTCGTGATCCTGGCCGCCGGCCTTGAGCGCGTTCATAATCTCCAGCGAACCCATGTAGTGCATCGTCACGGCTACGTTGGATTGGTCGGCCGCTTTCTGGATGGCGACGGCGACTTCCTTGTTTTCGGAGCCGGAGGCAATGCTCAGGGTGGCAGTCGGTTTGCCGCCGGACGGCTGGAAGGTCTGCGTGGTGGCGGACGTGCCGTTGCCGTCCGCTGTGCCGTCATCGGAATTATTGAACGCCGTGCAACCGGTCAACGCGAGCACGCCGGCACATACCGCGGCCGCAACCGCGGCGGCGGAGAGAAGACATTATGCCCATAATTCCATGGCTCTCCCGCCATCTAAAGCGGGTCGGGCCACAAGGTGACCGCACGGTGAACAATGGGTGAAGAGCTACATCAGTACGCGGCGCAGGCAATCATGGGGTCGTCGTAGAAGCCGAGGATCTTTTCGAGGTAGGGCTTGTAAGTGCTGTTGGGCATGGAGAAGATTTCGTGGCGCGATTCGGGGAAGCGCACGATGTTCGCCTCGCCGCCGCCGTCCTTGACCAGTTGGACGAAGTGATTCTGCGGCTTATTGAGTACCCAGATGTCGCGTCCGGACTGGAAGAGCAGCACCGGCGTCTCCACTTCGGCGCAGGCGGACGGATTCAGTATGGCCCGGTTGAGCTTCAACGCTTGGCGCACCCATTCGAACGCCGCGCAGTAGGTCTGGTATTCGCTATTCTCGCAACGCAGCTTGAAGTACCAGCGTTCACGCGCCTCGGAAGCGCCCTCGTTGCCTTCCATCGAGAACTCCGGCGTGAAGTCCGACTGCCCGAACACGCGCTTCTTGCCGAAGCCGAGTCCGCACAGCGCGCCGACCAGCACACGGGCCACGCCCAGCGGCATGCCGGTGGCGGGGGCGACCATCGGGGCGGAGAGCACCGCTTTGTCGAACAGGGTGGGGTATCGCTCCAACACGGCCGCGCCGATGCCGCCGCCCATCGAATGGCAGAACAGGTTCAGCGGCATGCCGGCCGCGTACTGCTGGCCGATGGTTTCGGCGAAGCCGGCCAGATCGGCCACGTAGCGCTGCCAGTCATCAATCCACACCATGCAGCGGTTGTCCACGTCGCGCGCGGACTTGCCGTGGCCGCGATGCTCGAGTACACACACCGAGTAGCCGGCAAGCAGGAAGTACCAGACGAGCTCGTCGTACTTTTCGGCGAACTCGGTGAAGCCGTGGCTGATGACGATGGCCCCGCGGAAGGTGGCGGTGGCGCCTTGCTCGCGAATCGCGTCGAATTTGGCGGAGTCGTAGCACAGGTAGTGCAGCTGGCCCGAGCGGCCGCCGGTGTCCATAATGCCGGACAGCGGCTCGATCCCGGCCGAACGTTCGGCGGCGGACGGATCGAACCAGCCCTCCTCGCAGCATTGTTCGAGCGCGGGCAGCACCACGTCGGTCATCGTTTCGGCGTACTTGTTTTCGTCGATCATCGTCACCTGCATGGCTCCCATCTTAGGACAAGCCTCACGCCCACACCTCGCACCCACACCACGACACATTCCCGGGAATGCGTCGCAAGCCTGCGCGCCACTGACCGCACAGGCGCGTAGGTTGTGAGGTATGAGCGAAACCAATGATGTCAATGACGCAATCAAGCATTTCCCACGCCTCCGGGCGCGCACGCTGCGCTTCGGCTGCGGCGCACCGCGCTCCGCACAGACCGTGGGCGACGGCTCGCGGGCCCTGTTCCTGCGCTCCGACGGCCCCGAGGATCTGGTGACCGCACTGTGGCTGAGCTGGTTCGACGAGTCCGGCGAACACCATGAGACCAAGCTGGCCGACCCGCGCGAACTGCTGGGCGCAACCGCCGACAGCGAGGACGTGCCGGCCGAGGAGAAGGCCCGCCGCGAGCGTGCGCGCGAAGGCGGCACCGGCATCGTCGGATACTCCGCAGATGACGACGGCAATCGCATCGTGTTCACCATCAACGGCCGCCTGTTCCTGACCGACATCGATTGGAATGACGAGACCGGCGCACCCGAGCCGCACACCCGTGAACTGGCCGGCGAATGGCTCGATGAGGACCCGGCGATGTACACGCCGGTGCTGAACCCGCGCATCGCCCCGGATGGCGAACATGTGCTGTACACCACGGGCAGCTACCTGATGCTGGTCGATATCGGCGGCGAACTAGGTGACCGCATCACCGCCGTCTACGGCGTGAGCGTGGAGGATGAGGACGGCAATCCGGCCGAAAACACGTGGAAAATCGGTCTGGCCGAGTTCGTGGCCGGCGAGGAGATGGACCGATACGACGGCTTCTGGTGGGCCCCGGATTCGCAGCACGTGCTGTTCGAGTCCTTCGACACCGCCGACGAGCCGACCTGGCACATCAGCGATCCGGCTGACCCCGAGAAGCCGGACGCCGGCCGCCGTTACCCGCGCGCGCTGACCCGCAATGCCGACGTGTATCTGACCGTGATCACGCTGGCGTTCGATGAGAACGACCGGTACGCAGGCATCACCGGCAACGCCGATGTGGATTGGGATCGCGAGGCGTACGAGTATGTGGCCGCCGTGAACTGGCGTCGCGGCCACGATCCGCTGGTGCTGGTGCAGAACCGCCGTCAGACCCGCGATCAGGTGCTTGAGGTGGCAGTCGCGGCGGATGGGGCCGCGCTGGGTGCCACGCGTGTGCTTGAGGAGCACGCGAACGAGCAGTGGATCGACCTGGTTCACGGCACGCCCGCCTACACGCCGGATGGTCGTCTGGTGTGCTCGCTCAACGATATGGCCACGGACACCAACCGTCTGACAATGGACGGCCGCCCGTTCACGCCGGCTGGCTGGAACGTGCGCACGGTGCTCGCCGTGACCGACGAGGATGTGCTGGCCGTGGTGCAGCGCGCGCCCGAAATCGCGCCTGAGGTGCCGGACGCTTGGGCCGATGCGGCCGCCACCGAGTCCGTATTCGGCGACCACGACGCCCGCAGTTTCGACGTGGTGAGTATCGATTACAACGGCACGATCACGCCGGTCACGACCGATCCCGGCCAGTGGACCGCCTCGCGCGGCGAGCGCGGCATCGTGGTCTCCGGCCGCGATATGCGTTCCGCCCGCGCCCAGATGCGGCATATTCTGGGAGAACAGAGCGCCACTATCGCGTCCACGGCGGCCGAACCCGGCTTTACACCGAACGTCACGTTTACGCGACTGGGCGAGCACCAGCTGTACACGGCGATCATCGCGCCGAGCCCGGAAAGCCCGTACGCGCACGCCGAGAAGCTGCCGGTGCTGATGAAGCCGTACGGCGGGCCCGGCTTCCAGCAGGTCATCGCCTCGCAGTCCTTCTACTGGGAGGGCCAGTGGTGGGCCGACCAAGGCTTCCTGGTGGTCACGGCAGACGGCCGTGGCACCACCGGCCGCGGCCCGGCATGGGACCGCGAAATCTTCGAGGATATGAAGGACGTAACGCTGGCCGACCAGATTGAAGCCGTCAACGCCCTGCCCGAGGCCGTCGCCCGGCTCAACGCCGATGCGGAATCACGTGCGGCACAGCCGGCTGCGGGCAATCAGGCAGACGCCGAGAACCACCCACCGGCGCTTCGCGCCGCCTCCCGCCAGCGGGAGGCGATTCCCATGCCGGACCTCGACAAGGTGTGCATGATCGGCTGGTCGTACGGCGGCTTCCTGTCCGCACTAGCCGTGCTGGACGCACCGAACGTGTTCAAGGCCGCATGCGCCGGTGCCCCGCCCACCGACTGGACGCTGTACGACACGCACTACACCGAGCGCTATCTGGGCCTCGACCCAGATGTCTACTACCGCAACGGCATCGTGCAGGACGCACCGAAACTCGAGCGCCCGCTTATGCTGATCCACGGTTTCGCCGACGACAACGTCACCATCGCCCACAGCCTGCGCCTCTCGCAAGCCCTGATGGCGGCGGGTCGCCCGCACACCTTCCTGCCGTTGACGGGCATCACCCATATGACCAATGACGAGACCGTGGCCGAAAACCTGCTCACCCTCCAGCGCGATTTCCTGCGCGACGCGCTGGCCTGACAAATCGATAACACGCGCATCCCACCCGAGGTGCTCCACCGGTAAAGCACCTCGGGTGGTGCGCCGCACCCATTTCCGCCCTGAATTTTTGGATATTTTGCACTCATCGTCACGTGAAAGACCGGTTTTTTGTCTCATATTCCCATCACCGCGTAGGATGGGTGAAGATTAGAAAGGGAGGACTATGAGCGTTCTCGACCGTTTTGAAAAAAGCGTGGAGGGTGCAGTCAACGGAGTATTCGCCAAGTTTGGCTCCAAAGACCTGCAGCCTGTCGATCTTTCCAGCGCCTTGGAGCGCGAGATTGACGCCGAGGCCATGCCCGTGGGCCGTGACCGCACGGTGGCCCCGAATGAATACCGTTTCAAGCTCAGTACTCCTGACTTCGACCGTATCGAGGCATGGGGTAGCGAGACCCTGGCCAACGAACTGGCCGATAACCTCACCGAGTACGCGAAGAGCCAGCATTACGCCTTCGTGGGCCCGGTGATCGTGATCTTCGAGGAAGACCTTGACCTGTCCAAGGGCAACTTCAACCTCACCTCCGAATCCGTGCAGGGCAATGCCGTGCCGGTCACCACCGATGCGCAGACCGAGGATAGCCCGGTGCTCGAGGTGAACGGCAACCAGTACCTGCTCACCAAAGACAAGACGGTAATCGGCCGCGGTTCCGGTTGCGATATCGTCATCGACGATCCGGGCATCTCCCGCAAGCACCTGGAAATCGACATCACGGATAACGGCGTGATCGCCCGCGACCTGGGTTCGACCAACGGCACGTACGTGGAGGGCCACCAAGTGCCCGCCGCCACGCTGCTCGACGGCAACACCATCACCATCGGCCGTACCCGCATCCTGTACTGGGCCTCCGCCCAAGCCCAGGAGTAGTCGAGCACACGCCCGAAAGTCGTCCACTTATGACCGAACTGACATTCGCCCTGCTCAAGTATGGATTCCTGATCCTGCTGTGGATATTCATCTGGCTGGCCGTACGTTCGCTGCGCAAGGACATCGAGACGTTCAGTCCGCGACCTTCGCGCGCGCGTCGTCGCCGTGAGCGTGAAGCGCATAAGGCCAAGGCCGAAACGCCGCAGGCAGCTGCGCCGCGCCCGCATCGCCAGCCCAGCGCTTCCGCGTCGTCCGCCGCCTCGGCGCAGCCTACCCTGTTGGTCATCATCGATGGTCCGCTTGCCGGCAGCTCCGTGCCGCTGGCCGAAGCCGACATCACGCTTGGCCGCGCCGCCTCGAATACCGTGGTGCTCGATGACGAATTCGTGTCTTCCCACCATGCCCGTGTCTACCGTGACACGCGCTCCGGGCAGTGGGCCATTGAAGACCTGAACTCCACCAATGGCACCGTGGTCAACCAGCAGCGCATCAGCCGCCCCACCATCCTGCCCGCTCGTATTCCTGCGCGCATCGGCGCCACCACCTTCGAACTGAGGTAGCCGCATGCCAAAATCCGCCGCTTCACAACCGCTGTTCCTGTATTCCACCACGGTGTCCGATGTGGGCACCGTGCGCGCGAACAATCAGGATTCCTCCTTCGCCGGCGAGCATCTCATCGCCATGTGCGACGGCATGGGCGGTCACGCCGGCGGCGATACGGCATCCTCCATCGCCATCCGGTCGCTGGCCCACATCGAGCAGGATGACACCGGTGGCAACGTCGAGACGATCTCCCGCATGATGGAAACCTCCGTTATGGCCGCGCATGACGCCATCGTCGGCAAGGCCAAGCGCGAACGCAAGCTTGCCGGCATGGGCACCACCGTTACCGCAGTGGCATTGGTGGCCGGCTACTGGGTCATCGCCCATATCGGCGATTCGCGCGCCTACCTGCTGCGCGACGGACACCTGAGCCGCATCACGTGCGACCACAGCTACGTGCAGCACCTCATCAACACCGGTCGTATCACCCCGTCCGAAGCCAAGAACCACCCGCAGCGCAACGTCGTGATGCGCGTGCTTGGCGACTTTGACATTGACCCGCGCCCGGATATTTCGATTCGCCGAGCCCACCCCGCCGACCGTTGGCTGCTGTGCTCGGACGGTCTGTGCGGTGTGCTGGAAGATTCCACCATCGAAGAGACGATGACCACGCTGTCCGATCAGGGCGAATGCGCGCAGCGTCTGGTGCAGATGGCACTGCGGGCGGGCAGCACCGATAATGTCACGGCCGTTATTGCGGATGCCACGTTGGCGTTGGATGCCGATGCGTTCGATCTGCCGCACCAAACGCCGTTGGTCGGCGGTGCCGCCAGCCGTAATCTTGAGCCGATTGCCGACATCGTCAACGAGCCGGTGGCTACCGCGCCCGCACTGCGGGAGGATGATTCCCCCGCCCAGCGCGCCGCAGCATTGATTCAGCCCGCCAGCGCGCACGAGGCGGAGACCGCGCAAACCACGGCCAAACCGTCGTCCACACGCGTGGTGCAGCCGTCCACCGTCCGCGAGGAGACCGGTGAACGAGCCAATCCCGATACCGGTGAGATTCCGGTGGTGCAAAAGCCGGATGGGCGCCTGTCCGCCGACCCCAACGACCCGGATGTGGCCAAAGCCATCCGCGATGAGCAGGTCGAGCAGAAGAAGGCCACGCGCACCAAGAAGCGCCGCAATAAGCTTGCGGTGATTATTACCTGCATTCTTGCCGTGCTGGCATTGGCCGGCGCTGGCTGGGGCGCGTACACGTGGAGCCAGACGCACTACTACGTGGGAGATAGCAACGGCACCGTGGCCATTTATCGTGGCGTGCCGACCAATCTCTTTGGACTTGAGCTTTCGCACGAAGTGCAGACCACCAATATCGCCACCGCGGACCTGCCTCAGACATGGCGTGACCAGCTGAGCCAAGGCATCACAGTCGGTTCGTTGGACGAAGCGCAGTCGCATGTGGGTATTATCCGCACCGAAATGCGCAAACTGGCCAAGCAGCAGGAAGCCGACGCCGCCAAGAAGGCCGAGGCGTCCAATTCCCCGGACAGTTCCAAAGACAGCTCCCAGAGCGATTCCAAGGACAGCACCGAGGATTCGTCCAGCCAGTCCGGCTCCTCGTCAGACAAGTCCGGTTCGTCAAGCTCATCCGATTCCTCGGATAAATCCGGTATCGGAGCGGCCGACAACGCGGCCACGGGAGATTCTCAATGATCGTTACCCGTCTACGTCAGATTTCTTTGTTGCTGATTGCCATGGCAATCAGTGCGTTGGCGTTCATCCAGATGTTCCAGCGCACCGCCGGCGAATTCCCTATGCAATACGCCGGCATGCTGGCATTGGCCGTAGTGCTGTTTCTGGTGCTGTGGGGGCTGATTGTGCGCTTCCAGCCGTACGCCAGCCAGTCGATTCTGCCTTGCGTGCTACTGCTGACCGCCACCGGCGTGACCATGATCGCTCGCATTGACCAGAGCGAAGGTTGGGCGGTTGCCCAACGTCAGCTGATCTGGCTGTGCATCGCCATCGTGCTTTCCGCGCTGCTCATCATCTTCCTGAAGGACTACCGCGTGCTGCGGCGCTTCTCCTACGTGTCGATGGTGGTGGGCTTGGTGCTGCTGCTCGCCCCGATGCTGCCGTTTGTCGGCCAGGAAGTGAACGGCGCGCGCATTTGGATCAGGATTCCGGGACTGGGCCAGTTCCAGCCGGGCGAGTTCGCCAAGCTGTTCCTTGCGTTCTTCTTCGCCGCCTACCTGTTCGACCATCGCGACCAGCTGGCCGTGGGCGGTAAGAAGATGCTCGGTCTGCAGCTGCCGCGTATCAAGGATCTCGGCCCGATCATCGTGGTGTGGATCGCCTCGATGGGCGTGCTCGTCATGCAGCACGATCTGGGCACCTCGCTTATGTTCTTCGCCATGTTCGTGGTCATGCTGTACACGGCCACCGGCCGTACAAGCTGGATCATCATCGGTCTGATCGCGTTCGCCGCGGGTGCCGTGCTGGCCGCAGGCATGTTCAGCCACGTGGGTCAGCGAGTCGATGCCTGGCTGCACCCGTTCAGCAACGAGCAATACAACAAGACCCCCGGCGGCTCCTGGCAGCTGGTCACCGGCATTTTCGGCCTGGCATCAGGCGGCATGCTCGGCACCGGTCTCGGCCAAGGCCATCCTTCGCTCGTTACGTTTGCGAACTCCGATTTCATCTACGCCTCTCTGGGCGAGGAACTCGGTCTGATGGGCGTCCTGGCCATTTTGATGCTCTACCTGCTCATCATTGCCTCCGGCTTTATCACCGCCATGAAAATCAAGGATGGCTTCGGCAAGCTGCTCGCTTCCGGACTGGTGTTCACCATGGCCTTCCAGGTGTTCACCGTGGTCGGCGGCATCACGCTGGTGATTCCTCTGACCGGTCTGACCCTGCCCTATATGGCGGCCGGTGGCTCCAGTCTGATCGCCAACTATATTCTCGCGACCCTGCTCATCATCATCTCGAATTCGGCCAATGCGCCCGAGCCGGAGCTGACCTCGGATACGTTCCAGTACGAGGCTTTGGCCGTGCTGCGCAACAAGGAACTTGAGGCCCGGGCCCGCGCCACTGAGCCGATCGTTCAGCCTCGCAGCGCGTCGGCTACGGCGTCGCAGTCCGAGTCGGAATCGTTTGACGACCCCATCGTGGATACCACCACTCCGTCGTATGCCGAAGCCGATGAACCGTACACGCCTACCGGCACGATTCCCCCGCTTCCTCCCGTTAACGGAGGCACTCGCGTATGAACAAATATCTTCGTCAGCTTTTCACCGCCGTGGTAGCGCTGTTCGTGATTCTCGGCCTGTCGTCCACCATCATCATGGCGGTACGGGCCAACGCGCTGAACAACGATCCGCGCAACGCCCGTTCGCTGTACCACCAGCTCGGTGCCTACCGCGGTGCCATTCTGGCCTCGGACGGCACGGTCATGGCCAAATCCGAACCGGTCAACGACGCGTTCAAATACCTGCGCACCTATTCCAACGGTCCTCTGTATGCTCCGGTCACCGGCTTCTTCTCCATCAACCAGACCGCCGATCGCGGCCTGGAAGCCTCCCGCAGCATGCTGCTCAACGGTGAGGCCGATTCATTGATCTGGCAGCGGGCCAAGGCCATGCTCACCGGCACTACGAATCAGGGCGCGTCCATCGAAACCTCCATCGACCCCAAGCTGCAGCAGGTTGCCTACGATCAGCTCGGTACGCGCGATGGTGCGGCGGTGGCCATCGAAGTCAACACCGGCCGTATCCTCGCCATGGTGAGCACGCCCAGTTATGATCCGAACAAACTGGCGACCCATGACACCAAAGCCGCGTCTCAGGCCTACAACGAACTTTCTGCGGGCCAAAATAGCCCTCTAATCAACCGCGCCACCTCGCAGCTGTACCCACCAGGGTCCACGTTCAAGACCATCGTCGCCTCGGCTGCGCTGGAAACCGGCGATTATCAGACGGACACGAAGATTCCTGCGGGCGCCAGCTATACCTTGCCGGGAACCGCCACACAGTTGCCGAACGACGAGGCACAGGGCGATGGCGTCAACGGGCAGATCTCCCTGCAAGAGGCCGTCGCATGGTCGTCCAATACCGCGTTCGCCCAGCTTGGCGTGAAACTCGGCGCGAGCAAGGTTTCGGACATGGCCACCAAGCTTGGTTTCGGCAGCACCATCACCATTGACGGCACCGAATCCACGGGCACCCCGATGACGGCCACCGCGTCCGCATTCCCCTCTGATCCGACCGACGACAAGCTTGCGCTGGCGTCCATCGGCCAAGGCGACACCACGGCCACGCCGTTGCAGATGGCGATGGTCGCGCAGGCAATCGCCAACAACGGCAAACTGATGCAGCCCACGCTGGTCGATCGTGTGCGCGCCGCCGATCTCACCGTGCTTTCGCAGACCAAGCCGCAGACCATGGCCAATGCGTTCAGCAAGGATTCCGCAGACAAGCTCACCACGATGATGGAAAGCGTGGTGACCGAGGCCAATCCGCAGCTGGCCATCGACGGCATCAAGGTGGCGGCCAAAACCGGTACCGCACAAATCGGTACCGACAACTCTGCCATCGACGGCTGGGTGATCGGTTTCGCGCCGGCGGACGATCCGCAAATCGCCGTCGCGGTGTTGGTGCATAACACAGATGTATACGGTTCGCTCGCCGCTGGCCCGATCATGCGCGCGATGATGCAGGAGGCTTTGCAGCAGTGAAACTTATCGAAGGACAGCTTATTCACCGCCGATATCGTCTTGATTCGCGTCTTGCGCAAGGCGGTATGGGCGAGGTCTGGAAAGGCTACGATATTCAGCTCGGCCGTGAAGTGGCCATCAAGGCGCTGCGCTCGGACATGACCAACGCCGAGGCCAAGCTACGCCGTCTGCGTGCCGAAGCCCATAATTCCGCCAATCTGGCGCATCCGAATATCGCTGCGTTGTTCGAATACTACGAGCATGACGGCATCGGCTTTCTGATTATGGAATACGTCCCCTCGAAATCGTTGGCGGACCTGTTCCACAGCAAGGGCGCGATGGATCCCATCGAACTGCTGCCCATCCTGATTCAGACCGCGCGAGGCCTGTTCGTGGCCCACTCGCACGGCGTGATTCATCGTGACGTCAAGCCGGCCAACATCATGGTTTCCGACACCGGCGAAGTGAAAATCACCGATTTCGGTGTGAGCTACTCCACGGGTCAGGGCCAGATCACCCAGGACGGCATGGTGCTGGGCACGGCTCACTACATCTCCCCCGAGCAGGCGCAGGGCCAGCAGGCCACGCCGCAATCGGACATCTATTCACTGGGCGTAGTGGCGTACGAGGGCCTTGCCGGGCATCGTCCGTTCACCGGCACCACTCCGGTCGATATCGCCGCAGCGCACGTGAACAATCCCGTGCCTCCGCTGCCGGACTCGGTGGACGTCCAGTTACGCGAATTTGTCATGTCAATGCTGGCCAAGGACCCGTTGGATCGCCCGAAAGACGCGCTGGTGGTGTCCCGTACGCTGGCACGCATCGAACGCCGTCTGCTGGATCAGCAGACCGAAATGGCCGACACCGCCATGGCCACGTCCGGCAATCGACTGCCGCGCCGAGTGACCAGCACGCCACGCATTGTTTTGGAGGCCCCGGCCTCAAGATTGGGAGGGAATAAGCAATGAGCACCAGTATGCCCACCGCATTGGCCGGCGGACGCTACCAGCTTGGCCAGCTCATCGGTCGTGGCGGCATGGCCGAGGTCCACGTGGCTCTTGACACCCGTCTGGGCCGTACCGTGGCCGTGAAAATCATGCGCGCCGATCTGGCCAACGACGACATCTTCCTGGCCCGTTTCCGCCGCGAAGCACACGCCGTGGCCCAGATGAACAACCCGAACATCGTGAACATCTACGATTCGGGAGAAGAACTGGTTTCTTCCGAAAGCGGCGATGCCGAGCGTCTGCCATACATCGTCATGGAATACGTCAAGGGCCAGACCCTGCGCGACATCATCAAGGTCAACGGCGCACTCAGCCAGCGCGACTGCGAACAGGTGATGTTGGGCGTGCTTAACGCGCTCGACTATTCGCATCGCATGGGCATTATCCACCGCGATATCAAGCCCGGCAACATCATGATTTCCGAGCAGGGCGTGGTCAAGGTCATGGACTTCGGCATCGCCCGCGCTCTGGACGATTCCGCAGCCACCATGACCCAGTCGCAGGGCGTGGTGGGCACCGCACAGTACCTTTCTCCCGAGCAGGCGCGCGGCGAGACCGTCGACATGCGTTCCGACCTGTATTCCGCCGGCTGCGTGCTCTACGAGATGCTCACCGGCCGCCCGCCGTTTACCGGCGATTCCGCCGTGGCCATCGCCTACCAGCATGTTTCCGAAGTCGCCACGCCGCCATCCGCCGTGGTGCCGGGGCTGCCGAAGATGTGGGATTCGATCTGCGCCAAGGCCATGGCCAAGGACCGCCAGAATCGCTATGCCACGGCCTCCGAATTCAAGACCGACATCCTGACCTACATGAACGGCGGCGTGCCGGTGGCGGCCGCGTTCAACCCGTTGACGGACCTGTCGAATATGAAGGCCCGCAAGGAAGCCGAACGTGATTTGCCCACCACGCCGGTGGAACCGCATCAGCAACCCACCCAAGCATTCAACCCGGTGACCGGTCAGTTCGAGCAGATTCCACCGGCCAATGGTGCCAACTCAGCGGCGTTGCAGTCCCGTGCGCAGCAGCGTGCGGCGGCGGCCAAGGCCAAGAAGCGCAAGAAGATCATCATCGGTTCGGTGATCGCAGCGATTGTTGCAGTGCTTGTCATTGTGGGCATCGTGTTCGCCATGAACGGCTCCGGCAACAAGTCCTCGGAAGACACCGTCACCATCCCTGAGGTGTGCAACGCTTCCACATCCAAGGACAGCATCGAGCTCAAACTCAAGGCATCGGGTTTGAAGATGACCGAAAAGCAAGACACCGACTCCACCGAGCCGGAAGGCACCTGCACCAAGATGAGCCCGGACGCCGGCTCCAAGGTGGCCAAGGGATCTGCCGTGAAGGTGTGGTTCTCCGCAGGCCCGCAGTCCACTCAGGTTCCGGATGTCAAGGAACGCAGCCAGGAAGAGGCGCGCAGCATTCTGGAAAGCGCCGGGTTCAAGGTGAACGCCGCCGTCAAAACCGAAGACAGCGCCGACATCGCCAAGGATATGGTGACGAAAACCGATCCTGCCGCCGGTCAGTCGGTTCCCAAGGGCACCACCATTACCATATATGTTTCTTCCGGCATGACCACCGTACCGAGCAATTTGGTCGGTCAGTCGAAGGACAGCGTGCTACAGCAGTATGAGGGCAAGTTCAGCTTCACTGTGGAGCAGGAGAGCTCCGATACGGTGGAGGCCGGTCTGATTACCCGTGTAAGCCCTGATTCGGGCTCTTCCATCGCACAGGGCGGGTTCATCACCATTTGGGTGTCCACGGGCAAGGAGAAGGTCGCTGTGCCGAATATCACCGCTGGCACTGACTACGTCACCGCCGAACTCATGCTCAAGGCCGTGGGCCTCAAGGCTCAGGCCAATGGTCCAACCGGCAGCACCGCTGTGGTAGTCAGCATCAATCCTGGCGCTGGCAGCCAGGTAGATGCGGGATCGACCGTCACCATTACCACGAAGGCCGGCAGCACTGGCGGCGGTACCGGTACCGGAGACGGTGGCAACGGTACTGGCAACGGGGGCGGAACCGGTGAGTGAACCGGTGAGTAGCAAGTAAGCGCCGGGCGTGTATGTGTTGCGCATATGCAACGCAAATAGCGCAACACATACACGCAACACAAAGGGGAAGGGCTTCTGCGCCCCTCCCCTTTGCTGTATAAAGAGCTATCCCAGCGCAACAATCCCGGGAAGCGTCGCAAAACCAGTACGCAAGCCTCGTTCTAGCGACACATTCCGGGGAGAGTATCGCCGCGCGGAAAAGCTACTTCGTAACTTTGGGCTGGAGGCCGGCGGACTTGGCCACGGCGTTGTCTTGGCCGCAGACCTTAAGCCAGTTGGCCAGCAGACGGTAGCCGTCCTGGGTCATCACGGATTCGGGATGGAATTGCACGGCGTACATCGGCTTGCCCTTGACACGCACGCCCTGAATAATGTGGTCGCCTTGCGTCCACGCGGTAACCACCAGCGTATCCGGCACCGAATCGGGCTCGACGGCCAACGAATGGTAGCGGGTGGCGGTCATGGGGTTGGCCACGCCCTCGAAAATCTCGTCATCGATATGTTCCACCAAGCTGGTCTTGCCATGCATGATGGTGGGCGCATGGTCCACAGTGCAGCCGTACACCTCAGCGAGCGCCTGCAAGCCCAGGCACACACCAAACATCGGCACGCCGCTGGCCGCGCACAGGCGAATCATATCCTCACTGGCACCGGATTCGGCCGGAGCACCAGGGCCGGGAGAAATCAGCACGCCATCGTAACCGTCCAGTACACCCGGCGCGGCTGGGTCGATAGCGTCGTTACGCACCACATCAACAGTGGCGCCAAGGGTTTGCAGATAGCCTACGATCGTGTAGACGAAGGAATCGTAGTTATCCACCACCAAAATATGCGCGGAATCGGTCATAGGGCTCTCCTTGAGGGACGTGTACTGCAAGCCATAGTACTAGGATGCCGTCAGCTCGCTGCCACGAAGTTCGACATCTGCTGTAGGAATGGGATATTGGCGGCGGCCCAAGGGAATCCCCACTGGAACAGCGCCGCGGCGGCTGCGAACAGCAGCAGAGCCAGCAGCAACCATCGAATCGGTGCCACGCCGGGCTGCAGACGCAACAGTCCGCCATAGATGCTGGCATCCGGACGGCGACGCTCACCCGCGCGAATCTCGCGCAGCACCGGCCAGCGCCATGCCACCGCAGCGGCAATGAACAGAACCAGCCACACTACCAGCGCGCCGAATACCACCTTGTCCAGCGAGCCAATGCGGGAAGCGATCGAGGGGGTTTCGGTGGTGGAGAACATCACTGCACCGGACGAATCAGTAGTAGCCAGCTCTTTGGGCACACCGTCGGACACTTTGGCCCAGTACGCCAACTCACCATAGCTGATCCATCGATGGGTGGGGGTGGAGTATTTCGGCTCACAGGTGGTCAGTGTGATCATGCGTTTGGTGGGATTGGCAGTGGAGTCTTCCGGATTGGGGGCGATCACATGCACGTCCGTGGGCAGCACAATCTCGTACCGGGTGTAGTGGTAGACGTACCAGTAATCCTTGGTACGAACGATGATGGGATCGCCTTCCTGCAACTTGTCCACATCGCCCAACGGCTGCCCGTAGCCGTTGCGGTGGCCGGCGACGGCGAAGTTGCCGACCTGCCCCGGCATCTGGGTGGTGTCGTAATGGCCCAGACCGTGGCGATTGAGCTGCTCGAGCGTGGTGCCTTCCACGATGTTGCGGTGCCATTGGGAGCCGAAGCGCGGAATGTAGATCTGCGCAATCAAGTCGCCATATTTCGCGTCTTTCGGCTGTACCGGCGCATCGCCCTCCTGGGCTTTGGCGATGGTGACCGTTCCCCCGTTGTTGCTGGGGTCGCTCCAGTCGACGGACTGGGTGGTTTCGTTCTGGGCTCGCTCCGCCTCGACACCGGTCCACCACATCTGCCAGACGATGTACAGGGCGCAAATCACGGCAGCGGTAATCAGCAGTTCGGCGCAGATGCCGAGTGCCTGCCAGACCGGGCTCCGCTGGGGCGAAGACGCGCCGCGTACTGCGGCACGACGGGACCTTGCCCTACTGGCGTTGGCCGGGTCTGCCGCCATTCGTGCGGCATCGTCCTCGGGGAAGGGCTGTACGTCCGACACGGACGCGAGATCAATGGGCGCCGGTACGCCGCTGTTGTGCCTGCCGTGTCTCATTGCTGAGTCTGCTCCTCATCTGTGGTCTTTGACGTATCGACCGTGGCATATTTCAACTGCTGCAGCAAGGCGGCGGTAGCGGGGAACTGAAGGTCCTCGGCATTCTCCACCTTGTAGCCAATGCCAAACGCGGTCACATATTGCTTAAGAATGGTAATGGCTTCGGAGTCGTTCAACGCTGCGCGAAGTCTTTGAGGGTCACCAATCGCGGAAATGGTGAACGGCGGCGAGTATTTCTTACCGTGCAACGACAGCACGTTGCCGGAACAGATGACCGCCGAATTGAACAGCACCCGCTGATCCATAATCATCAGCGCATCGGCACCGCCGGCCCACAAGGCATTCACCACCGATTCGACGTCCTGCTGGTGGATCACGTAATCGTTGATATTGGCGGTCGTGCCGTTGTTGTTGACTGCGTTCTCCCACAACGGAGAATCATCCAGCGTTACCGTTACGCCGCTGCCGCTGAGCGCGGGCAGCATCAGGCTGGAATCCACATTGCTGGAGTCCTTGCCTTGGTTCTGTGTGCTGTCGGTGCCATCGGTGCCATCGGCCTTGAGCGCGTCCGTAAGATTGGCGACCTGTTTGGTCAGATCGCTGACGTCCTGCTGCAGCTGGTTGGCCTCGTCCACGCCTTGCTCCACCAGATCGGCCGTATCGTTGGTGGCGGCAACCGTACGATTGACCCTCACGTTGGTGCTCAGCAGAAAACCGGTCAAGGCAATGACGACGAATACCGCGACACCACCCCATAGGGAGTGCCGTGCACCGTGCTTACCTACATGTCTGGCCATGAATTTCCTGTCTTCTTGCCGACTCTGGTCGCCGCTTTCGAGTGTAGCCACTATTATGACTTTTAGCCTATTGAATGGAGACTATGCTGATGGCTGACGAAGAGCTGCACGAAACCGACTCGAACAACCAGAAGGACTGGCAGAGCGAGACCTCATCCAGCACCGTTGCTGACGAGACCGCCAGCAAAGACACCGAGCAGAACGCAGAGAACGCTTCTGCCGAGGAAGGCGCGGCTTACGGCGTGAATATGGAGCAGGTGCAGGCCGTGCTCAACGCCACTGCCGATAAGGCCACGCTGACCCCGCAGATGCAGCGTATGATGAACCGCCAGGCGGAGAACACCAAGCGCGTTGAAGAAACCATTAAGGGCACCAAGTCGAACCCGCGTTGGTTCGTGCCGCTGTTCTGCGCGTTTATGATCATCGGCCTGATTTGGTGCGTGGTGTACTACCTCTCCCCGTCCGGTTCCTGGCCGATTCCGAACATCGGTGCGTGGAACCTCGGCATCGGCTTCGCCCTGATCATGATCGGATTCCTGATGACGATGGGATGGCGCTGAGTTCCGGCTCGTTGCGCTTATCTATCGGTAGATTGTTTTTTCTATCGTTAGGTTGTCCTTAATTCTTATGAGAAAGGCCGACCTCCCGTATGCGGAGGTCGGCCTTTTTCGTGCCTTAGCCTGTTCATCCACAGCTATCCACCACTTATCCACGACTTATCCACTACGTTATCCACAGCCTGTGGATGAATTACACCCATGTAGTTTTCCACCGAATGTGGAAAACCATGTGGATAAGTGGTGGATAAGCGGCGTTTCTCGGTGTATATCTCGTGCATAACTTTGGCTTGGCATACATCGCCACAGCGAGGGAACAGTTATACACCCGAGTTATCCACTGCAACAAACCCAATAATACCGCGGCATTCCTAACTTATCCACATAAGTTATCCACAGTCTTATGCACTTTTCTACACACTTGTGCACAAGTCACCATTGTGGATAACTCATTATCGTGGATAACTCGTCATTGCGCGCATCTCATTACTGTGGATATCTTCATACGGCACACACCCACTCGCCGAACGACGATATCCACATCGCTAATATCCACATCGTCGCTTTCCGCACATACATTGATGCCGGGCACTGCATGTTCCGCAATACCCGGCATCAATCGTTTTTTTTTACAGCCATATCAAGCCATATCAAGCCATATCAAGCCATATCAAGCCATATCAAGCCATATCAAGCCATATCAGTGCAGGGAGCCGAAACTCATCCACCCGTAAGGATTGGCCATATTGCACAACAGAATCAACGCAATGACCAGCACCACCATGGCCCAGCCGTACACCTGCATGCGCCATTTCAGGCTTTTACCGCGCCACGCCGGCACACCACCCACCAGCAGCCATGTGAGTATTCCACCCACTACAAAGCCGCCGACATGCGCCTGCCACGCCACGCCACCGACCACGAACGGCAAGGCGAAGTTCACCGCCATCCAGATCAACATGGAGCGGATATCGGCGCCGATACGGCGATATACCACCAGCAATGATGCAAACAGGCCAAATAAGGCTCCAGAAGCCCCATAGGCTGCCATTTGCCAGCCGATGCCTCCCGGAGCCACCGCAGCCCACACCATAAGTCCCAGAGAGCCGCCAAGGCCGGAAATCACATACAGTCCCAAGAACCGCCAGTGGCCGATCATTCGTTCCAGCACTGGGCCCACGGAATACAGGGCAATCATGTTGAACAGGATATGCAATAGCGAGTTCGGCGCATGCAGGAACATCGAGGTGATGAGCGTCCACGGCTCAGCCACCAGTCTGACCGGAGCCGCCATGCCGAGGTACATCAACCAAGCCCTCAGGCCCGGGGCAATAAATCCCAGCAATACCTCCAGTAGCCACACTGCCACGCACGCAACAATCAGCGCCCAGGTCATCACCGGACCACCGCGCTCCCACTGGTATCGAATCTCCCGTTGTGTAGGAATATGCATGCAGCCCACTGTATCGAAGGTCTCGGATGCGTTCCACGCGCCGCGAAGATGCCGAGCCGGCCAAGGGCAGACGGGCGCGGATGAATCGCCCACGAATGTCATTCCACCCAATCGTCACAAACAGCGGCCTAGAATAGGGAGCAGAGTCGGTCTGAATGGGCATACCGACCAGACGATCCCTAGGGAAAGGAGCCGTCATGGAGAACAAGTCTTCTAACGGTTGGAAGTTCTTCGCGCTGCTGTTCGGCGGATTGCTCGCCGCGCTTGTTGGCCTGTACATCTACAAGCAGCAGAACCCGGATTACGATCCGTGGGAGGAGCCGTGGGAGAACAGCTCCTCGCCGGTCGACCTGGGTCTGAATAAGGCCGAGGATGAGGACAAGCCCGCAGCCGAAGCTCCGGCCGAGGCCTGATACCCCCTCTCTTCTTTCAACACAAGAAAGCCCCGCAATGATATATCGTCGATCGATATATCATTGCGGGGCTTTCTTGTATGTCTTGGGCGTCTGGGAGAAGTCTCTCCCCCAGTCAGCTTCGCTGACATCCCCCTCATCAGAGGGGGCTAGAGGTAGCTCAGTCAGCGTACGGTTTCCGCGAAATAAAGCCCTACTTCGTGAAAACCGTACACTGAGTCGCGCTCAGCGTACGTTCTTCACGAAATCAAGGTTCATTTCGTGAAAACCGCACGCTTACTCCAACTCAGCGTACGGTTTTCACGAAGTCAAGGCTGATTTCGTGAAAACCGCACGCTAGCAACTCGCTCACTCAGTCAGCCAGAGGAGCAGTGTGCCAGATACGTTCCAAATAGTCTTCCATGGAGCGGTCGGAGCTGAAGTAGCCGGAGTTGGCCACGTTGAGCACGGCCTTGCGGTTCCATTCGAGCTCGTCGGCGTAGAGGGCCTCGATCTCGGACTGAATGTCCATGTAGGCGGAGAAATCGGCCAAGGTCATGAACCAGTCCTTGGTCAGCCAGTCGGCCACGAGCGGGGAGTAGGCGTTGCGGTCGCCGTTGGAGAAGGTGCCGTCGGCCACCATATCGATGGCGTGCTTCAGGCGCGGGTCGGCCTCGTAGTACTTGGCCGGATTGTAGCCGTTGGCGTACTGGGCTTCCACCTCGTCGACCGTCATGCCGAAGAGGAAGAAGTTGTCGGCGCCGACGCGCTCACGAATCTCGACGTTCGCGCCGTCCAGCGTACCCACGGTCAGGGCGCCGTTCAAAGCGAACTTCATGTTGCCGGTACCGGAAGCTTCCTTGCCGGCCTGGGAGATCTGCTCGTCAAGCTCGGTGGCCGGGATGAGGTTCTGGGCCATCTCGATGTTGTAGTTCGGCAGCATGTGGACGGCGAGCTTGCCCTTGACGGCCGGATCGCTGCTGATCACGCGGGAAACGTTGTTGATCAGCTCGATGGTCATCTTGGCCAGGTAGTAGCCCGGAGCGGCCTTGGCACCGAAGAACACGGTGCGCGGAGTGATGTCCTCGGCCTTGACCTTGCCGGACTTGATGTCGGCGTAGGTGGAGATCACGGCGAGAATCTTCAGAGACTGGCGCTTGTACTCGTGCAGACGCTTGACCATGGTGTTGAACAGGGTGTTCTCGTCGATATCGATGCCGTAGTGGTCCTTGGCGAAGCCCACGAATGCGTGCTTGTTGGCCTTCTTGACGGCGGCGAACTTCTTGACGAATTCATCGTCCTTGGCCAGCGGCTCGAGGCCCTTGAGCATCTCCAGGTCGGAGAGCCACTTGTCGGTGCCGAGGCCCTCGGTGATGAGGTCGGACAGGCGCGGGTTGGCGAGCTTGACGAAGCGACGCGGAGTCACGCCGTTGGTCACGTTGGTGAACTTGTCCGGGTAGACGTCGGAGAAGTTCTTGAGGGTGACGTCCTTCAGGAGCTGGGAGTGCAGCTCGGCCACGCCGTTGACGTGGGAGCCGCCGTAGGTGGCCAAGTAGGCCATGCGCACGGCGTCGCCAGTGTAGATGGCCATGTCCTTGATGGTGTTCTTGTCGACGCCCTTGGACTTGAGCTCGTCCTCGAACTGCGCGTTGATCTTCTCGATGATCTCAAGGTGACGCGGCAGCAGCTCGCCGATCAGGCTGGCCGGCCAGACCTCAAGGGCCTCCGGCAGCAGGGTGTGGCAGGTGTAGTTGAAGGTCTTGGTGGTGATGGACCACGCGGTATCCCAGTCGTAGCCGTACTCATCGATGAGGATGCGCATGAGCTCGGGGATGCCGATCACCGGGTGGGTGTCGTTGAGCTGGAAGACGATCTTGTTCGGGAAAGTCGTCAGATCCGGCTTGTCCTGGCCCGGGTAGAAGACGCGGATGGCGTCGTGCAGGGAGGCGGAGACGAAGAAGTACTGCTGCTCAAGGCGCAGTTCCTTGCCGACCTTGGTGGAGTCTTCCGGGTAGAGAATCTTGGAGATGTTCTCGGCCTTGACCTGCGGGGTCACGGCTTCCATGTACTCGGAGCGGTTGAAGGCGAGCAGATCGAACTCGTCGTAGCTCTTGGCGCTCCACAGGCGCAGGGTGTTCACGCGGCCGGACTTGTAGCCGGGGACCAGGTAGTCCACCGGCACGGCGCGCACGGACCATGCGGGCTGCCAGGTCTTGGTGCCGTCGGCGTTCTCGACGACCTTGCCGCCGAAGGAAACCTTCTGGTCGCGGTTGTAGTCGATGTGGCCCCACGGCTCTTCGTTGGCCAGCCAGTAGTCCGGGGTTTCGACCTGCTTGCCGTCCTTGTCGAACTCCTGCTTGAAGATGCCGTACTTGTACTGGATGCCGTAGCCGAAGGCCGGCACGCCCAGCGAGGCGAGGGAGTCGATGAAGCAGGCGGCCAGACGGCCGAGGCCGCCGTTGCCGAGGCCCGGCTCGTATTCGGCGTCGACGACGTCCTGGACCTTGAAGCCGAGGGCTTCCACGGCCTTGTCGAACTGCTCGGTCAGACCGGCGTTGAGCAGCGCGTTGCGCAGCTGCTTACCCATCAGGAATTCTGCGGACAGGTAGCCGACGGCCTTGGTGTTGCCGTTCACGGTGTCGGCCTGGGTCTTGAACCAGGAGTCGGCAAGGTGGTTGCGCACGGCCTTGGATGCGGCGACATACACGTCAGCAGGGGTAGCCTGCTCGGTGGTGACGTTCTGAGTGTATTTCAGTTGTTCACGAATCTCGTCGGCGAATTGTTCCGCCGTGACAGGAGACTTCGGTGCGGTGATTTCGGTCATTCTGACTTTCCTTCCGGGATAAGTGCCCGTGTTTATTATGCCGCGCGATAGGTATCGTCGCACAAACGTAAGCATGAACTCTCCGTAACGACGATGGCGGAGCGTTCTTGCATACGTTCTCATTTAGAGCGTAGCACATGCCCCGATATTCCGCATCACACCGTATGCCATCGTTTGCATTATGGAAGATCTTCCGGCTCCGGTGCCATGATGGGATACATGGCAGTAATTCTTGAAAAAGACCTGAAACGCGGGCATGACGCGCTGGTGCAATGGCGTGCCGCGGCCCGGGAGCTGGCGGACAACACACCACATCGTCTGACCGTCTCCCCTGTCTTGCCACGCCCGGTGTGGGCGATGGCCGTGCGCTACTCGCTGTTTCTGCTGGAGCGGCGCGCACCCGGCCCTGGCGTGGAGGTGCGTGTCGCGCCGTGGGGGGCGGTCAAAATCTTGGACGGCCCGGAATCGGACCCGCATAACCTGACCCCGCCGGACGTCATCGAGCTGGACCCGGAAGTCTGGCTGCGGCTGGCCTGCGGCATCACCACATGGGCAGAGGAAAAGGACGCCGGCCACATCAGCGCGGTCGGCGAGCGCGACGACCTGAGCGACCTGCTGCCGCTGTGAGGCGCGAAGCGTAAGTAAGCCACCAGCGGCGGCACCATCAGCCATAACCACAAATCCCCTTGTGCTCAACCAAGCACAAGGGGATTATTACGAGAAGACCGGCGTTCAGCTCTTCTTGGGCTTGAGCGCGGAAGGCATGGGCATCGGAATCGGCTTGCGCGGGGCCGGCTTCGGTGCGGCAGGCGCGGAGGCCGGGAACTCGCCGCTGGTCGCCTTTGCGGCGGCTTCGGCAGCCCACTTGGCGTACTCGTCGAGGTCATCCTCCTGCGTAGCGGGAGCTGCCTCGGCGGCACCGGAAGCGTGGTCATCAGCAGCGGAATCCACATCCTTGTCCGCATACTGGTCATCGATGTCGGCGAACGGGTCAGGAGAGCCCATTCCCGGCTCCTGCTCGCTCAGCTCTTTTGCCAGCTCATCGTAGTCGGTATCGGTGGTCAGGTACTTGAGCTTTCGGGCAATTTTCTGCTGTTTTGCTTTTTGACGTCCGCGGCCCATCTGACCCCCTGCGATTACTGTGCTGTTCGATTCATCAACAATAGAGAGTACCACTAATAGTGGCTTGTTCGTTGTCGGCTCACACTTTTACCATAAAAAGCGTTTATTTAGGGCATATTCAAAGGATTTTCGCATGACCGACGAGCAGCAACTGACAGCGGCAGGCAATGAGATGAGCGCGAGCTTCCTCGCGGCCAAAAAGCGTTCGGACGAAACGCTCGCCAAGCTGGAGGCCAAGCCGTCGTCCTTCACCATGTTGACCGGCGACCGCCCGACCGGCCGGCTGCACCTCGGCCACTACTTCGGCTCGATCCGTGAGCGTGTCGCCATGCAGGAGCGCGGCGTCAACACGAACATCATCATCGCCGACTACCAGGTGATCACCGACCGCGACACCACCGAGCACATCCAAGACAACGTGCTGAACCTGGTGCTCGACTACATGGCCGCCGGCATCGATCCGAACAAGACCATGATGTTCACCCACTCCGCCGTGCCGGCCGAGAACCAGCTACTGCTGCCGTTCCTGTCCTTGGTCACCGAGGCCGAGCTGCACCGCAACCCGACCGTGAAGTCCGAGATGGAGGCGTCCGGCCACGCGCTGACCGGTCTGCTGCTCACCTACCCGGTGCATCAGGCGTGCGACATCCTCTTCTGCAAGGCCAATGTCGTGCCGATCGGCAAGGACAACCTGCCGCACGTGGAAATCACGCGCACCATCGCCCGCCGTTTCAACGAGCGTTACGCCAAGAAGAACCCGGTGTTCCCGGAGCCGGCCGCCATTCTGTCTGAGGCACCGGAGATTCCAGGTCTCGACGGCCGCAAGATGAGCAAGTCGTACGGCAACTCCATCATGCTGGGCGCCACCGCCGAGGAAACCGCCAAGCTCATCAAGAAGAGCCCGACCGATTCCGAGCGCCGCATCACCTTCGACCCGGTTGCCCGCCCGCAGGTCTCCGCCCTGCTGACCACCGCCGGCCTGGTGACCGGCCGCGACCCGAAGGACATCGCCGAGGAGATCGGTGATTCCGGCGCCGGCGCGCTCAAGGCATACGTCATCGAATCAGTCAACGAGTTCCTGGCCCCGCACCGCGAGCGCCGCGCCGAGCTGGCCAAGGACATGGATTCCATTCGTGACATCCTGCACGACGGCAACAAGCGCGCCAACGCCATCGCCGAGGAGACCCTCGACCAGGTGCGCGAGGCCATGGGCATGAAGTACTGATTTTCCCGCCGCTCGTAGCAAGACGCCGTGTCAGCCCCAACTGGGCAACTGACACGGCGTTTTTGTATTGCGGCGTCTGCTGTGTCCTATCTTCACTTCGAGGGGCGGATTTCTTGTTTTTCCGTGCAACGCGGCTATCAAGACGGACCTCTGTTCACTTCATGCCGATGGCTTGCATCAATACGTACGCTCCCCGCACAGCAATGTCATTACGACGTGTTGCGGCATAGCGCGCATGGCTTCCGGAGTATCGGCGGCGTATGGGTCGGCGTCCAGCAACACCACATCGGCCGGGTCGCCGGATGCAAGGCGGTCACGGCCAGTGGCGGTCGAGGCTGCCAGCGAGGTATGCACATCGAGGCACTGCTCGGGCTGGAACGGCTCGCGGTCAGAGCTTTCGGTGCCGAGCACGGCGGCGGAAATGGCCAGCCACGGGTCCAGCGGGGCCACGGGCGCATCCGAGCCCATGCGCAGCGTGGTACCGGCGTCGTGGAGGGCCCTGAACGGATAAGGGATGCCGGCCGGGTTGGCCCAGAAACGGGTGATGACGTCGCGGTCATCCATGGCGTGCTGCGGCTGGATGCTGGCCGTGAGCCCCAGCTCGGCGAAACGCGGGATATCGACGGGTTTGAGCATCTGCGCATGCTCGATCGATCCATGTGCGTGCGTGGCGGCGACTGCGTTGAGCGCAATGGTGTTCGCTTCGTCGCCAATGGCGTGGCAGGCAATGTCGAAGCCATGCTCGGTGGCTAGGCGCATATAGTCTTCGATTTGCTGCGGCGTGTAGCTCAGCGTGCCATACGTCAGCGGCTCGATGCCCGAATACGGCGTGGAGCAGTAGGCGGAGCGGGTGTTGAGCGATCCGTCCGAGATGAGCTTCATGGCGCCCACATGGCCAAGCCCGGCGCTGCCCGGCAATTCCTTGCCGGTATGCCAACCCGCGTCAATGGCGGCTCGCAACCGCTCGGGGTATACACCGGCGTCCACGCGCAAACCGTTAATGCCGGCCGCGAAACGATTGATCCATGTATCGATGTTTTCGGCCATTTCATAATCGCGGATGCCCACCACGCCCTTGCTTGCGGCGTCCTGTTCGGCCTCGCGCAGCAGACGGTCAGTCTCTTCAGCAGCGCCCGGCGCCTTGTCGAAGGCGGTGTAGGCGTTGAACCATTCGAGTTCACCGACCAGACCGGATTCGTCCACATGTACGCCAAGCCTGCGGGCCGCGGCGGAATTCACCCATCCGCAGTGCATGTCCGCGCTGGAGAGGGCCACCGGCTGTTCGCCGGTCACGGCGTCAATTGCGGCCAGTGTGGGCTGCTCGTCGTCGGCCCACAGCGAGTGACGGAATCGCATGCCCACCACGAAGGCATCTGGGTCAAGCGTGTCGGCGGCGCGGCGCTCATCCAGATGACGGCGCAACATGTCCATCGCTTCGGCGGCGGAACGGGCATTGATGAGGTCCAGTCGGCCCAGCGTCTTAGCCCATTGCGTGAAGTGCGTGTGGCAGTCCCACAGGCCGGGAATAACCCACAGGCCGTCGGCGTCGATGGTGGTTTCGTCGACGGGTGCGGCGGCCGACGTTGGGATTGAGACGCTGCCAGAAGCAATGGCATTCGTCGCGTATTCCAACGATGTCGTATGCGCCTTAGTCTGCATCGTGCTGTCCGAAGCCGAGACCGTTCCAGCAGGGCCGACAGACGCAACAACCCCATCGCGAAGCACCACATCCACGCGGTCCTGAGACCCCGGAACACCGGCATTGACAATACGCACCAAGCTACTCATACCGGCCATCATGCCACCTTTGCATGAACGCCATGGAGATTCGTCCAAGTTGAATCGCGCCGTCGACGGCGATTCCCGCTGGCTGCCTGCAAACCCCTACGTTCCATGTAATTGCGGGATGGCCTGCAACTGCGATGAACACCCATAGTTTATCCACCGACTTATCCACATTTATCCACCGAAAAATTGGGGCGGTAGACAGGGCCGGTAGCCGGACTCTACACTGCGAGGACAAAGCGAACATCACGAAGGGGTGATCATCATGGGTAGCTCAACGGCATTGACCGAGCTGACAATGCAGAAGTACCAACGAATGCAGACGTGCGCAGATGTTCAACGACGAAGCGCATGGCGCCCACCCTATGCCCTGACAACAGCGTTGGAGCTTTTGTCAATTGAAGTACCCCGCATATCAAGCAAACACAGAGGCCTTGCAACTACAACCATTGTTGCGGTTCCACACGCCAATGACAAACGGCACATTGTGGGGGTCAAAGTGGTTGTATGGCCTTTTCCACTAGACACGGTCATAATCGAGGGACAATTCACATGCACTTCACCAGCTTGCACATGGGCCATGTTCTCCACGTATCTCGAACTTGAAGAACTCATCGTTCTCGCTGATTCCATGATGCGACGAGATCGAAGGCTCTGCAGAACAACCATCGACGCCCTTTCTCTGTATCTCGATGAGGCCGAGGCCCAGGTGCGAGCCGACAAAGAGAATGGCACCAATTCGTATTTGTTCCGCGGGTATAACAAATGCCGTCGCGCCCTACTTTTGGCGCGCGCGGGCACAGATTCCTCCATGGAAACACGAACTCGTTTGGTTCTCTTGAAATACGGTCTGAATTGCCCGCAGGTGAATTATCCAATATTCGTAGGAAACAACACCAGACCCATATATCTCGATCTTGCATACCCTGAATTCAAGATATGTATCGAATACGAAGGCTCTCATCATGCCGGGCAATGGCTGAATGACGCGAGACGCCGCCAGATGATCGAAGATGCTGGCTGGAAGTACATTCAAGTCACCAAATTAGATATTGGCGACGAAGCGGGAGAAGAGGCCCTTGCCCGAAGAGTTGCCGAAAGGATACAGGAGGTTACGGGCAAAACGGTCCAGCTCACGATGCGGCAAACTACCCAGCAAATTAGCGATGTCCGAAAGCTACGCCGTATTCCACTGTACAAACGGCTGAAATTCGAGCCTCTGCTGCCAATTATTCCGACGACGCAGGAATAATAAGCCCGGTAGAGTCAGTCCGCACCGTCCGCACCGCGCTACGGTATTCAAAACCCATTTCAAGGGGCTGATTTGGCCTCCGCCGGAGGTCTACTTCCGTTTCAAGGGGCTGATCATCCGGTAGACCACGTGTATCAATGCCCTTACGTCAACGCCATTCCGCCGTTTTGGAGCCGCGTCTACTCAGGCATCAGCCCCTTGAAACGGAAGTAGATCTCTCCAGAACGTCAAATCAGCCCCTCGAAGTCCGTTTTGGCCTCAATGGTTCCTGCCGAACCACAAAAAAGCCACTCCTCTGCCATACGAGCCGACCGCACAGCAGGCACGTGTCATTTGCCGCTGCGGACCTCGGACTCCATGGCTTCCATGGGCTCGTCGACGAGCACGGTGCCGGACGGCAGGGTGCCGGGCAGCGGATCGTCCATGTAGTGGTCGAATTCGTAGAGCATGCGCTTGTTCGGCTTGGCGGTCAGCAACGAAACCACCACGATGAACAGCAGCGAAATGATGAACGCCGGCAGCAGCTCATAGATGGCGAATACGCCGCCCAAGGGCTTGACGAGGTTGTGCCAGATCAGCACGGCCGCCGTGCCGGACAGCATGCCGGCCACGGCGCCGGCCTTGTTGGCGCGACGCCAGTATAGCGAGCACAGCATCAACGGGCCGAATGAGGCACCAAGCCCGGCCCACGCGTAAGACACCACCTGGAAGATCGACGAGTTCTGGTCGTATGCCACCAGAATGCCGAACAGGAACATGACCACCAGCGTGACCCTGGCCACAATCATGACCTGCTTGTCGGTGGCCTTGCGGTGCAGCAGCCCGCGGAAGATGTTCTCGCCCATGGCCGAAGCGCCGATGATCAGATACGAGGAGCTGGAGCTCATCGAGGCCGCGAAAATGCCGGAGACCACCACGCCGCACATGAAGCTCGGCAGCAGGGTCTGCGCCAGCACGATGAAGATGGTTTCCGCATCGGTGGAGGTCAGCAGTTCGGTGGGCATCATCGCACGCCCCACCAAGCCGATGCACACTGCGCAACCCAGCGAAATCACGCACCAGGAGGTGGCGATGATTCGGGACTTGCGCACTTCTTCCACGCTGCGGATGGACAGGAAGCGCACCAGCACCTGCGGCATACCGAAGTAACCCAGGCCCCACGCCAGCATGGAGATGATGGTGATGATGCCGTAGTCGGAGGGCGCGCCGAACACGGCCTTGCCCGCCTCGACGAGCTGCTGGCCGGTGGCCGGGTCCAGCTTGGGCGCGGCCACCTGCGTGCCGGACAGGTAGCCGGGGATGGCACGCAGGAATTCCACGGTGTTGTCGACACCGCCCGCGCTGGCCACGGTGCCGATGAACACCACCGCGAGCGCGAAGAACATGAGCATGCCTTGAATGAAGTCGGTCATCACCACGGACAAGTAGCCGCCCACCACGGTGTAGACGAACACGACCACCGCGCCGATGATCATCATGACGTGGTAGTCGAAACCGAACAACGTGGCGAACAGCTTGCCCACGGTCACGAAGCAGCTGCCCACGTACACGCTGAAGAACACCAGGATGATCACGGCCGCGATGGTGGAGACCACGCCCTTCTTGTCATGGAAACGCTTGGCGAAGAAGTCAGGAATGGTGATGGCATCGCCGGCCACTACCGAGTAGCGGCGCAGTCGCCGGGCCACAAGCTTCCAGTTGAGATAGGTGCCGAGCGCCAGGCCGATGGCGGTCCACATCGGGTCGGCCGCGCCGGTGAAGTAGGCCAGGCCCGGCAGGCCCATCAGCAGCCATCCGCTCATGTCGGAGGCTTCGGCGCTCAGGGCCGTGAGCCACGGCCCCACGCCGCGCCCGCCCGCGAAGTATTCCTTGGAGGAGGAGTTGGAGCGTTTGGAGTAGATGAATCCGATGGACAGCATGGCCGCAAAATAGATGACCATGGCCAGCAGAATCCAGAAATCGTTGGCCAACTGCGACCCCTCCCCAATCATGACGCCAAGCGGCTACCGCCATGGCAGGAACTATGTGCTGATATGCGTGCTGATATGCGATTGACGCCGGAGCGGCGTCATACAGACCGTCACAGCCGTGAATACGGCCGCAACGCACTTCGCCTGATGGTAGTGGATACAAGGGCTCAAGCACCTTCCACCGTTTCCATACTGAGACGCTGTTTTATCCGAGCTCCCCACCTGAGGGGAGCCAAGATGACGGTCAGATGTCGTAGCGCCAGGACTTGTCGGTCACCACGCGGGCCATCGCCAAACCGATCGGCAGACAGATAATCACCATGAACGCACGGAACGCCCAGTCCAGCGCATTCATGGTCTGGAAGCTGCCGAGGTACCACATGGCACGGTACATATACAGACCGGGCACCATGATCACGATCGACGGCACGGTCAGGCAGATGCGCGGGTAGCCGAGGTGCGGCGGTAGCCAGCCACGTCGCACGGATGAACGCCACGCCGATGCCAGAATGCCCGCCAGGAACGCGCCGATGAAGGTAGCCATCTCGGGTGCCACGTTGAAGTCTTGCAATTCCAAGCGCAGCGTGTCCGTGATCGCACCGATCAGGGCGGCGGTCAGGCACATGCGCTGCGGCGAATTGAACAGCACGGAGAAGCCCCACACGCCGACGAACGCCGCCACGAATCGCAGCAATCCGTTGACCCACGGGTCAAGCCCCAGTGGCTCAAAGCCTTCCGGGTGCAGGTGCACCATCACGGCCACGGCCCAGCCTGCCAGCGTGGCCATCAGGATGATGCACAGCACGTACGCCACGCGCTGGATGCCCGAGGGGAAGTCGATTTTCGCCATGTCGAGTCCGCCTGTGATGAGCGGGAAACCGGGGATCACGAACAGCATGGCGCCGATGTAGGCCGTATCGTGCGAGAGCGCGACTGGGTCGAAAATGCCGATGAGTCGCAGGGTGCCGGTGCAGGCGAGCGCCGCCGCGGCCACACACACAAAGGTGACGAAGAACTGGTTCAGATGGTATGCAAACAGCCGGCGACGCATCCACTGGCCAAGGCCCGCGCCCACGAACGCACCGATCATGTCGTATGGGCCGCCGCCGAGCAGGAACACGAAGGCCGCGCAGGCTAGGGCGGAGGCCAGACCGGAGAACCACGGCTTGTACAGCGGCTTGCGGCGCTCAATCAGATCGAGTCGCTCGTGCGCCTGCCGCACGGTGATACCGCCCTTGGCCTTCTCTTCGTCGGAGCGCTCGTTGAAGTGTTCGGCGTATTCCTTGGGCACGCGATTCTTACGCTTCGTACTGCTTGCAGCAGGGCTTTCGGCGGTTGCGCCGTTCGCCGCGTTCGCCGATTCAACCGACTCATTGGAGTCACCGGTAAACACTTCGGCATCGTCGTAGGCCTTCTCTTCGGCCGCTTTGTCTTCGACCGGAGTGACTTCCGCGCTGTCCGCCAAAAGTCGGTGGGCTTCTTCATTGTCATCGTCCAAGGACTTGGCCACGGAGGTCACGAGTACCTTGGTTTTCGACGCAAGATCCAGCGCCTCGTCCACGCTGCCGTTGGCCGCCTCAGCCTCGACCTTGGCACGTTCGCGCAGGCGCTTGGCCAGATCGGCCGAATACTGCGAAGCGTCACGTTCGTCCAAATGCTTGACCACGCCATCGGACAGTTGCGAATCGACGTGATACATCGACCCCTTGCCGAGATTCACGGAGAACCAGTCGGCGAAATGTTCCAGCAGCCAGATACGTTCGGTGTTCACGCCGGTACTCGGCAAATCCACGACTTCGGTGATGCGGTTACGACCATCCGTGCAGGTGGCCTCGATATCCGTCAGGTTCACGTCGGCGCGTACGTGCACGCCCAGCGGGTAGGCGATGCGGTGCATCATTTCACGCACGCGGAAGGAGCCGGTGCCGGCTCCCAGGTCCAACATGCCGACTCGTACAATCACGCTGGCTTTGGCGGCGATACCGGCGTCCACCACCGGTTTTTCCCAATCGCGTGCAATATCTTCCATGTCCAGCGGAATGGAGTGGGTGTGGAATTTACGTACAGCCGTTGCGCCTTTCGCTTCGGGCGCACTTTTTTTCTTCTGTTCGCTCACATCCTTCATTACTACTCCCTGCCTTCCCCGCCAGCAATCGTAAGGCGCTCAAATCTTCCGCGAATCGGACAGTGTCTCATATGCTGTCCGATATTCGGTCTCTATAGGTGGACAACTTGGCGCACTATATGGACTTCGTAACGTAAAAAGCGATTTCGCGGGGATACACTATTGCCCACACAACAACCACGTTGAATATGGGCTGTGGGCTCGCAACGACTGGTCTCAACAACTGCGGAGGAGCCGCAGACGACCAGTAGACCGAGCAACCTGTTATTCGGCAAAGGAGGTTATATGGCAACACCTGAAGAACAGATCACTCCCGCTGACGCCGCCATCGTCACTACCGGGACCGGCCGAAAGGGCCCGGAGGAGCATGATCTTCCCGAAAGCCTGAAGTACGACATGGATCTGTGTCTTGAGATCCTGCGTAACGTACTGGGCGAATACAACCCCGAACTGCTGTCTACGTTCGACACCGTGCGTCATTACGCGGTGGAGGCCAGCGCCGAGCATTTCGCCGAGCTGAAGGATCCGAACCCCGACCAGGATGGCCTGAAGGAGGCCGTGAACGTCATCGACAACATGACGTTGCACGACGCCCAGCTGCTGGCCCGCGCGTTCGCCACGTATTTCCATCTGGCAAACCTGTCCGAGGAGAACTACCGCGTTTCCGTGCTCCATGAGCGCGAGAACAACGTGTCCGGCGAGCAGGCGGTCGATCCGATCAACGAGCTCACCGTCGCCTACCACCAGCTCATCAACGAGATGGGTCCGGCCAAGGCCAAGGAGTTGCTCGACCAGCTTGAGTTCCACCCCGTCTTCACCGCGCACCCCACCGAGGCACGCCGTAAGGCAGTGGAAGGCAAGATTCGCCGCATCTCCGAACTGCTCGAGGAGTGCAAGATTCTCGGCGGCTCCGATAAGAAGGAATGCCTGCGCCGTCTCTACAACGAGATCGACGCCCTGTTCCGCACCTCTCCGATTGCGCTGAAGAAGCCGACCCCGGTTGAGGAAGCGGACACGATTCTCGACATCTTCGACAACACGCTGTTCAACACCATCCCCAAGGTCTACCGCCGTTTCGACGACTGGGTCCTGGGCGACAAGGCCGGACTCGTCGAGCCCGTCTGCCCCGCGTTCTTCCACCCGGGCAGCTGGATCGGTTCCGACCGCGACGGTAACCCGAACGTCACCGCCAAGGTGAGCCGCGCCGTGGCCCGCAAGTTCTCCGATCACGTGATCGCCGCCCTTGAGCAAGCCACCCGCACCGTGGGCCGCAACCTCACGATGGAAGCCGAGACCACGCTGCCGAGCGCCGAGCTCAAGAGCCTCTGGAGCCACCAGAAGGAAATGAGCGAGCGTCTGACCGACAAGGCCGCCCTGATCTCCACCAAGGAGATGCACCGCGCGGTCATGCTGGTGATGGCCGACCGTCTGCACTACACCATCGAGCGCGACGCCGACCTCATGTACCACTCCTGCGACGACTTCCTCGCCGACCTCAAGGTGGTCCAGCGTTCGCTGGCCGCCGCCGGTGCCAAGCGTTCCGCTTACGGCCCGCTGCAGGATCTGATCTGGCAGACCGAGACCTTCGGCTTCCACATGGTGGAGATGGAGTTCCGTCAGCACTCCGTGGTGCACGCCCGCGCCCTTGCGGATATCCGCGAGCACGGCCTGCACGGCGAGCGCGGCGAACTGCAGCCGATGACGCACGAGGTGCTCGACACCTTCCGCGCCCTCGGTGCCATCCAGAAGCGCAACGGCCTCAAGGCCGCCCGCCGCTACATCATCTCCTTCACCAAGAGCGCCCAGAACATCAGGGATGTCTACGAGCTCAACCGCTTGGCCTTCTCCCACCCGGAGGACGTGCCCACCATCGACGTGATCCCGCTGTTCGAGCAGCTTGAGGATCTGCAGAACTCGGTGGACGTGCTCGAGGAAATGATCAAGATCCCCGAGGTTCAGGCTCGTCTGAAGGCCACCGGCAACAAGCTCGAGGTCATGCTCGGTTACTCCGACTCCTCGAAGGACGCCGGCCCGACCTCCGCCACGCTGGCCCTGCACTCCGCTCAGGAGCGCATCGCCAAATGGGCTGAGTCGCACGACATCGATCTGACCCTGTTCCATGGCCGTGGCGGCGCCGTAGGTCGTGGCGGCGGCCCCGCCAACCGTGCGGTGCTCGCCCAGCCGGTCGGTTCCGTCAAGTGCCGCTTCAAGCTCACCGAGCAGGGCGAGGTCATCTTCGCCCGCTACGGCAACCCGGTGCTGGCCATCCGCCACGTCGAGTCCGTGGCTGCGGCGACCTTGCTGCAGTCCGCGCCGAGCGTGGAGAAGCGCAACACCGAGATGACCGAGAAGTATGCCGACATGGCCGCTCAGCTCGACGAGGCCGCGCACAACCGCTTCCTCGACCTGTTGAACACCGACGGCTTTGCCCCGTGGTTCTCGATCGTTACGCCGCTGACCGAAATCGGCCTGCTGCCGATCGGCTCCCGCCCGGCCAAGCGTGGCCTCGGCGCCAAGTCGCTCGACGACCTGCGCACGATTCCGTGGATCTTCTCCTGGGCCCAGGCCCGCATCAACCTGGCCGCCTGGTACGGTCTCGGCACCGCATGCGAGAAGTTCGGCGATCTGGAGACCATGCGTCAGGCTTACGAGGAATGGCCGCTGTTCTCCACCTTCATCGACAACATCGAGATGTCCATCGCCAAGACGGATGAGCGCATCGCCAGGATGTACCTTGCCCTCGGCGACCGCGAGGACCTCAATGAGAAGGTGCTCAACGAGATGGAGCTCACCCGCAAGTGGGTTCTGGCCATCGTGGGCGACAAGTGGCCGCTGCAGCACCGCCACGTGCTCGGCCAGGCCATC
>OHDS01000158.1_pt1 | contig 43195 bp, 44 predicted proteins | sample 1567031 | NCBI WGS metagenome assembly OHDS01 (sample SAMEA3879503, study PRJEB24766) | human gut metagenome | biome: human-associated habitat; feature: feces | place: USA | collected 1985/1987
TAATATTTAAAATATTAATAGTATGAAGAATAATCATAATAATGAAAGGTAACATTCAATTTATATGAATTATAACAAGAATGATGATTTTTTAAAAGAAGAGAACCGTGATGGCTATATTGTCTCACCATTGATGAAGAAAGTATGGTCGGTTGAATTGGATTTATTATCAGAATTAGACAGAGTTTGTAAGAAGTATGATATTAAATACTATGCTGCATTTGGTACATTACTTGGAGCTGTCAGGAATAAGGGGTTCATACCATGGGACGATGATATAGATGTATGTATGTTAAGAGATGATTATGCCAGATTAAAAGAAGTGGCTAAAGATGAGTTTAGCGGCAAATATTATTATCAGGATTGGTATAATTCATGTGGCAGAACGTGGATTTTTTCTAAGCTAAGAAATAGTGAAACAACTGCTATTGAATATCCGGACAAGCCAGAAGAGTTTAATCAGGGGATTTTTATAGATATATTTCCTATTGATGAGTTTAATGATGGGGTAAATAGCAATTTAGAATTTAAAGTTGTTCAGAGAGAATTATTTAATTGTATTAATAATCCGGTTAATGTTATGAAGGGCATAATAGCAGGTGAGAATTATTATCTTGGAATTGATAATACAGTAGCATTGTGTAATGATTATATTCAGTCACAGAAGTTGTTTGAAAAGCTTACATTAGAAAATTATGGACAATCAGATATAGTTGGTTATTATTATGATGAGATAAGAGGTAATGATAGAAAGTACCCAAAGAACTGCTTTGAGGATACAATATATATGCAGTTTGAGAATATTAAGATACCAGTGCCAACAGGCTATGATTATATTTTAAAAAAATATTATGGAGATTTTGTATTACTAAAACGCGCAAAGAATAAAGAAAATTGCAAAAAAGTATTGGAAAAAGTTGGAGTATATGGTACTCTAAGAGAGGTAAAAGAAGCGATCATCAAAGAGATGATCAAAGATGAAGTTAACCATCGTAAGACGGAACCACTTTATAAACTGATTCCTTTGATGCGACAGATGTATAACAGATTTTACGAAGAGAATATGGAGTGTTGTTTCGTCGGATAGTCAGGAAGAACATGTCTTTGTTGGCATATTCGAATAATAAACAACCGAAAGAGCAGAAGGTTTATGGAGTGCCTTCTGCTTTTTCAATTTTTAAAAAAATTTTAAAAATGTTGTAAAAACAACGGATTTCCCAAATCATATCTATTATACTAACGATACAGTAAAGAATATGAGATCAAGAAAAGGAGAATAGATATGATTCGTAGAATTATTGAAATTGATGAAGATAAATGTAATGGATGTGGACTGTGTGCAGATGCATGTCACGAAGATGCGATCGGGATAGTTGATGGAAAGGCAAAATTATTAAGAGATGATTATTGTGACGGCTTAGGAGACTGTCTGCCAAATTGTCCAACAGGAGCGATCAGTTTCGTAGAGCGTGAGGCAGCTGCGTATGACAGAGAAGCGGTAGAAGCAAACATGAAGAAGAAAGCTGAAATGACAGCAAAAGATAAAATAGAAGAAAAGCCGGTATTCCACGGGTGCCCTGGAACAAGAATGAAGATCATGGATCATAAGGCAGAAGAGGTAGCGACAGAGCAGACAGCAACTGTATCTTCTCAGCTGTCTCAGTGGCCGGTGCAGATTAAATTAGTACCTGTTAATGCCCCATATTTTAAGGATGCGAATCTATTGATCGCGGCAGATTGTACAGCTTATGCTTATGGAAATTTTCATCAGAAATTTATCAAAAATAAAGTGACATTGATCGGCTGTCCAAAACTTGATGAAGGAGATTACAGTGAGAAACTGACACAGATCATTGCGAACAATGACATTAAGAGTGTAACGATCGTTAGAATGGAAGTTCCTTGTTGTGGCGGGCTGGAAAATGCGGCGAAGAAAGCGATTCAGGATTCCGGCAAATTCCTTCCATGGCAGGTTCACACAATTTCCATTGATGGAAAGATTTTAGAAGCATAGATTCATCATAAATACAGTTTGCGTATTAAGAAGATAGCGATGAAAGAGAGTTCCGAAAGACGACGGGATTCTCTTTTTTCTTGTATTCCAGCTTTTTGTATGATACACTAATTAATTGATATGTTATGAATACGAAATAAAAATATAAGATAGAAAGAGAAAGGAAATACAGTGTCATGGGATGGAATAAAATTACAATTGATACATTGACATCAGCAGAAGACATGATCAGTTATGAACTTACAGAACTTGGTGCAACTGGTGTGGAAGTTGAAGACCATGTATCATTGACAGAAGAAGAGATGAAAGTCATGTATGTGGATCTATTGCCAGATGATATCGCACCAGACGATGGAAAAGCAAAGATCAGCTGTTATTTTGATGAGAATGAAAATTTAGAGCACATTACAATGCAGATTCAGGCAATGCTTGAAAGACTTCGTGGATTTATGGATATCGGTGCTGGAACAATTTCATTTGATAAGACGAAAGAAGAAGACTGGATCAATAACTGGAAGAAATTCTTTAAACCGATTCGTCTGGATGAACAGATCGTGATCAAACCAACATGGGAGACATTAGAAGATCAGACAGAAGATATGATTGTTGTAGAGATCGATCCGGGAACAGCATTTGGAACAGGTTCTCATGAGACAACAAAACTTTGTATTGAAGGAATGAAACCATATATTAAGGAAGATACAAAGATTTTGGATGTTGGATGCGGAAGTGGAATTTTGTCGATCATCGGACTGAAACTTGGGGCAGGGCATGCGGTTCTTACAGATATCGATCCACATGCGATCTCAGCTTCTGAGGAGAACTTTGAAGTAAACCATATCAGCAAAGATCAGTTTGAAGTATATCAGGGAAATGTTTTAGATGATAAAGAGTTTGCAGCATCCTTAGGATCAAAATGTTATCCGGTTGTTGTTGCTAATATTTTAGCAGATGTTATCTCACCACTGATCGAGATCGTAGATCAGTTTTTGGCAGAAGATGGTGTTTTTGTAATCTCTGGTATCATTGATACAAAAGAAAAAGAAATCGCAGACAAATTAAATGCATATGGATTTGATGTCATTGAGACAAGAAGAATGAAAGACTGGGTTTCTATGACAGCGAAGATGAGGTAAGAGATGTACCGTTTTTTTATAAAAGAAGAACAGATTCATGACGGAATGATTGAGATTTGTGGAAGTGATGTCAATCATATTAAGAACGTTCTCCGCATGAAAACAGGAGATAAAGTTTATTTAAGTAACGGATCAGATTTAGAATATGAATGCAGTCTTTTGGAATGGACGGACGATACGATCCTTGCGAAGATCGAAGATGTTCATGGCATGGAAACAGAACTCCCAGTAAAGATCACGTTGTATCAGGGACTGCCAAAAGGCGATAAGATGGAGATGATCGTTCAAAAAGCGGTGGAACTTGGAGTGGCAGAGATCGTTCCAGTTGCCATGAAACGTTGTGTTGTGAAACTTGATGCGAAGAAGGCAGCAAAGAAGGTAAGCCGTTGGAATACGATCGCATTAAGCGCAGCAAAACAGGCAAAACGAGGGATCATTCCAGAAGTTCGTGAAGTGAGAAATTTCAAAGATATTTTAGAAGAAGTACAAGATATAGAATTCATGCTTGTTCCATATGAAGAGGCAAAAGGGATGCAGGCATCCAAAGAACTGATCAGTCAGGCAAAAGGGAAGAAATCAATCGGGATCATCATCGGACCAGAAGGCGGTTTTGAAAAGGAAGAGATCGAACAGCTTAAGGCAGCAGGCGGTCAGACAATGAGCCTTGGAAAGCGTATCTTAAGAACTGAGACAGCAGGAATGACAGTTTTATCTATTTTGATGTTTACGATAGAAGAATAGAGGGAGAAAGCGACATGATTTATTTTGATAATGCAGCGACAACCTGCGTATTTCCAGAAGTTGTAGAAGCAATGCAGGATGCAATGCAGGTCACATATGGGAATCCATCTGCAAAACATATGAAAGGTATTGAAGCAGAGAATAAAGTAAAAGCTGCACAAGAATTAATTGCGAAGACATTAAGAGCCAAACCCAAAGAAATCTTATTTACATCTGGGGGAACAGAATCAAACAATACAGCGATCATTGGAACAGCAATGGCAAATCGCCGCAAAGGAAAGCACATTATTACGACAAAGGTAGAACATGCTTCTGTATATGAACCAATGTATCATCTGGAAGAAGAAGGATATGAAGTGACATATCTTGATGTAGATTCAGAAGGAATCGTAGATCTTGATCAGTTAGAAGAAAGTATCCGAGAAGATACGATCCTTGTATCTTGCATGATGGTAAATAACGAGATTGGAGCCATTGAACCAATTGAAGAGATCGCAAAGATCATCAAAGCAAAGAATCCGAATACGATTTTCCATGTCGATGCGATTCAGGCATATGGAAAACTTCCGATCGTTCCAAAGAATATGGGAATTGACTTATTATCCACAAGTGGTCATAAGATCCATGGACCAAAAGGAATCGGATTTTTATATATCAAGGAAGGAACGAAGATCTCTCCGATCATTTTCGGAGGCGGACAGCAGAAAGGAATGCGTTCTGGAACGGAAAATGTACCAGGAATCGTAGGATTAGCTGTCGCATGTGAAAAGATGATCGGTAAAAACTATGAAAATGCTGAGAAGATCCGTGAAGTCAAAGAATATTTTCAGGAAAGGATCAAAGAGATTGAGGATATCAAAGACAATTCTGGAAAAGCACCACACGTGGCAAGTATCAGCTTTAAGAAGTTAAGAAGTGAAGTACTGTTACATGCCTTGGAAGACAGAGAAATCTATGTATCTTCAGGATCTGCATGTTCATCGAACAAAAAACAGGCAGTCAGTGGAACATTAAATGCGATCGCATTAAGTGATGAATTTAAAGATGGAACACTTCGTTTCAGTTTCTCAATTGAGAATACAAAAGAAGAAGTTGATGAAACGATCAAAGCATTAAAAGAATTAGTACCAATGCTTCGAAGATTTGTAAGAAAATAAAGACCACAAGAAAAGAAACAGTAAGAAAATAAAGGAGAATACTATGAAAGTAACCGCATTTTTGATCAAATACGGTGAGATTGCCATCAAAGGTAAGAACCGTTATATGTTTGAAGACGCATTAATGAAACAGATCCGCCATGCAATGGCACCCGTTGGGGATTTTAAAGTAAGAAAAGAATCTGGACGTATGTTTGTCGAAGCACAGGATGAGTTCGATTATGATGAAGCTGTGGAAGCACTGCAGAGAGTCTTTGGAATCGTTGGAATCTGTCCAATGATCATCGAAGAAAATAAAGATATGGAACATTTGACAGAGACAGTTATCAAATTTATTGATGAACAGTATCCAGTCAAGGATTTTACATTCAAGGTTCATGCAAGAAGAGGAGATAAACAGTTCCCTCTTGATTCCATGGCGATCAATATGGAAATCGGTGGGCAGTTACTAGATGCATTTGAAGGGATCAAAGTAGATGTGCACCATCCACAGGTAATGGTGAATATCGAAGTGAGAAAATACATCTATATCTATTCTCAGGAAATCAAAGGACCAGGTGGAATGCCAGTCGGAACCAATGGAAAAGCGATGCTTTTATTATCCGGAGGAATCGACAGTCCAGTTGCAGGATATATGATCGCAAAACGTGGAGTACACATCGATGCAACATATTTCCATGCACCACCATACACAAGCGAGAGAGCAAAACAGAAGGTTATAGATCTTGCGAAGATCGTTGCAAAATATGCAGGACCGATTAATTTACATGTTGTAAACTTTACAGACATTCAGTTAGCGATCTATGAGAAATGCCCTCATGAAGAATTAACGATCATCATGAGAAGATATATGATGAAGATCGCAGAACATTTTGCAAATGAAGGTGGAAGCCTTGCACTGATCACTGGTGAAAGTATCGGACAGGTAGCAAGCCAGACGATCCATAACCTTGCGATCACAAATGAAGTATGTAATATGCCAGTATTCAGACCATGTATCGGTATGGATAAACAGGAGATCGTAGATATTGCAGAGAAGATCGGAACATTTGAGACATCCATTCAGCCATTTGAAGACTGCTGTACGATCTTTGTTGCAAAACATCCAGTTACAAAGGGTAATTTAAAGAGAATTAAGAAATCAGAAGAACATCTGAAAGATGTGATTGATGATTTAATGAAAGAAGCCATTGATTCTACAGAGATCATTCATGTAAAATAAATGGCTGAAGCTGAGACAGTATAACAGAAGCCTCATCAGAATCAAACGAAAGCTCTAAAGGTTTCGAAAGATCGAGGCTTAGCATACTCATCAGTGATTTGGCATCCACGACATAGTCATTGGCAACGATCTCAAACGTGCCAGAATGCTTGTCAAGGATATCGACAAACGAGTATAAGTCTTTGATGGAATTTAGTTTGATCAATGCATCATACATGGGATAATACTCCTTCCAATTAACAAGGATAGTGTACTCGTATTTGCCATAAAAGTCAACAAGAAAGGAATCGTATGAATTTACAAGGAAAAAGAGCGGCCATCGTAACTCTTGGCTGCAAAGTAAATCAATATGAAACGGACGCCATGTATGGGATGCTTAAGGAAGCAGGTGTTACGATGGTCGATCCGAAAGAAGCGGCAGATATCTACATTGTGAATACATGTTCTGTGACAAATATGGCAGAACGTAAATCAAGACAGATGCTTCACCGCGCAAAGAAGAAGAATCCAGACGTTGTTGTAGTAGCAGTTGGATGTTATGCTCAAGTTGGAAAAGAAGAATTATCAAAAGATACAAATATTGATTTGATCATTGGGAATAATAAAAAGAAAGACTTGATCCATATTTTAGAAGAGCATATGGGAGAGAAGGAATCAGCCGCAGAATCGATCGAAGTTATTGATATTGCGCATGATCAGGAATATGAATCTTTGCATGTAGAACAGTTAAAAGAACATACCAGAGCATATATTAAAGTACAAGATGGATGCAATCAGTTTTGTTCTTACTGCATTATCCCTTATGCAAGAGGAAGAGTCAGAAGCCGTAAGATGGAAGAAGTGTTAGAAGAGATCACGAATCTGACAAAACATGGATGTCAGGAATTTGTGATCACAGGAATTCATGTTACATCGTATGGAAAAGATTTGGGAGATGTTACACTGATCGATCTGTTAGAAGAGATTGCCAAGATCCCGGAAGTTAAGAGAATCCGTTTGGGATCTCTGGAACCTGGATTTATCACAAAGGATACATTGGACCGCCTTTCTAAGATGGAAAGTTTTTGCCCACATTTTCATCTGTCCCTGCAGAGTGGATGTGATTCTGTCTTAAAACGAATGAACCGTAAGTATACAACACAAGATATCAGAGAGAAATGTAAGGCAATTCGTGAACATTTCCAATATCCAGCATTGACAACAGATATTATCGTAGGTTTTCCAGGAGAGACAGAAGAAGAATTTGAAGAGACAAGAAAATTTTTAGAAGAGATCGATCTCTATGAAATGCATGTGTTCAAATATTCCATTCGAAAGGGAACGAAGGCAGCAGATATGAAGCCACAGATCAATGATCAGATTAAGGCAAAACGAAGTAATGTCTTATTAGAAATGTCAAAACAACACCAGAAGGAATTTGAGACAAAACAGTTAGGGATGGTCAAAGAAGTACTGATCGAAGAAAAGATGCATGGAAAAGATCATTATTATACAGGGCATACAAAGGAGTATATAAAAGTTGCACTTTACAGTGAAGAACCATTGGAAAATAAGATCGTGAAAGTAAAGCTAAGACAGATCTTAGATGATGGATATGTATTGGCAGAGTGTTAAACAGATGTGAAATTTTATGATTTCCATTGCTATTTCATACATTTTATATTAAAATGGTTAATAAATGAAAGGGACGTGATAATTATGGATAATAATCAAACACAACATTTTTCTGTTGTTAGAGAGGAACTGGATGTACACATGATCTTAGAGCGTGTATATGAGGCACTGCAGGAGAAAGGATATAACCCTGTCAATCAGATGGTAGGATATATTATGTCTGGAGATCCAACATACATTACCAGTCACAACAATGCAAGAAGCATCATCAATAAAGTCGAGCGTGACGATATCATTGAAGCATTGCTTGAGAACTATATTGAGACAAGATTAAAGTAGAGACCGTGGTATTATGAGAAGGATATTAGGGTTAGATTATGGGACGAAGACAGTCGGAGTGGCGTTAAGTGATGAGCTTCATATTACAGCACAGCCATTAGAGACGATTACAAGGAAAGATGCGAATAAGTTAAGAAAGACTTACGCAAGGATCGAAGAACTTGTGAAAGAATATGATGTTGAGAAGATTGTTTTAGGTCTCCCAAAGAATATGAATAATACAGTAGGCGAGCGCGGAGAAGATACTTTATCTTTCCGCGAGGCCTTAGTGCGTCGTACAGGATTAGAAGTGATCTTGTGGGATGAGCGACTGACAACAGTAGCATCAGAGAAAGTTCTGATGGAAAGCGGTGTAAGACGCGAAAACAGAAAGAAAGTGATCGATCAGATCGCGGCGTCTATGATTTTACAGGGATATTTAGATTCCCTATAGGAGGAACAGACAATGAGCAAGAAAGACAGCAAGATTCTTTTTCTGGATGACGATGGACAGGAAATCGAATTTAATGTCATAGAACAGACAACGATCGCAGGTCAGACTTACCTTTTGGTAGAAGACTGCGAAGCATCGAGTGAAGATGAGAGCGTTGTATTGATCATGAAAGAAGTGCAGTTAGAGGATGACTATGTATCCTATGAGATCGTTGAGGACGATAAAGAACTGGATATGATCTCAGATATTTTTAATGCACTGTTAGATGGACTTGAAGTGAGTTTATAAAATATATAAGAGTGTTTAAAACAATGGATTGTCAGACCTACGTAGATATGGAGGAAGAAAGTTGAAAGACAATCAAGTAAGACAGCAGGCAAGACCAAAACGAAATAATTATTATGCAAATGATAACAAGAAATCATACAATAAGAATAATTATCAGGCAAGGGGAAGAAGACCAATGCCTAGAAGAAAGCCTAGCTCAGTAAAGATCATTCCACTTGGCGGACTCGGCCAGATCGGAATGAACATCACAGCATTTGAATGCAATAACCAGATTTTGATCGTGGACTGTGGACTTGCGTTCCCAGATGAGGATATGTTAGGAATTGATTTAGTTATTCCAGATATCACATATTTAAAGGATAATGCAAGCAAGATTCGTGGACTGGTTATCACTCATGGTCATGAGGACCATATTGGAGCGATTCCTTATTTCGAGAAGGAATTGAACGTACCGATCTATGCGACAAAACTTACTATGGCATTGATCGAGAACAAATTAAAAGAGCACGGTATTTTAAATAACGTGGAGCGCCATGTTGTGACACATGGTGACAAAGTAAAACTTGGAATCTTTAATGTAGAATTTATTAAAACAAATCACAGTATTGCAGATGCAGCAGCACTTGCGATCACAACACCAGCAGGTGTGATCGTGCATACAGGTGACTTTAAGATCGACCATACACCATTATTTGGGGAAGCGATCGATCTTGCAAGATTCGCAGAACTTGGAAGTAAGGGAGTTCTGGCATTGATGGCAGATAGTACGAATGTAGAACGACAAGGCTATACACCATCAGAGAAGAATGTAGGAAAACGTCTGGACAATCTGTTCGCAGAACATTTAAAAGGACGTATGATCATTGCAACATTTGCATCGAACGTGGATCGTGTACAGCATATCATCAATTCTGCACATAAGTACGGAAGAAAAGTTGCAGTAGAAGGACGAAGCATGGTAAATATCATTGCGACAGCGTCCGAATTAGGATACATCAAGATTCCAAAGAACACATTAATAGAAACTGATCAGATTAAGAATTATCCTGACGATCAGATTGTTTTAATCACAACGGGAAGCCAGGGAGAGACAATGGCAGCATTATCCCGTATGGCAAACTCAACTCACAGAAAAGTATCCATCGTACCAAGTGATACGATCATATTCAGCTCAAGTCCAATTCCAGGAAATGAGAAGAACATTTCAAAGATCATGAATGAGCTGGCATTAAAAGGTGCACAGATCGTATTTGAAGATACACATGTTTCCGGTCATGCATGCCGTGAAGAATTAAGACTTATTTATGCACTGACGAAGCCGAAGTATGCAATCCCTGTTCATGGAGAATACCGTCATCTGATGCGTCATCGTGAACTTGCCATCGAGATGGGAATTCCAAAGGAGAATGCATTTGTATTGGCAGAAGGTGATGTTCTGGAGCTCAATAAGAGACAAGGAAAGATCGCTGGAAAAGTACAGGCAGGAGGAATCCTCGTTGATGGACTTGGTGTCGGAGATGTTGGTAACATCGTATTGAATGACCGTAAGTTACTGTCTCAGAATGGATTGATCATTGCAACAGTTACTCTGCAGAAACATGGCAATATGATCCTGGCAGGTCCAGATATCGTATCTCGTGGGTTTGTATATGTCAGAGAATCAGAATCTTTGATGGAAGGTGCAAGAGATGTTGCAAGAGATGCGGTAGAGGAATGCTTAGAACGTAATATCACAGACTGGGCAAGGATCAAGACGAAGATCAAAGACGAGCTTAGTAATTACATTTGGAAGAAGACAAAGCGTAATCCAATGATCCTGCCGATCATTACAGAGGTTTAAGATGAGTCTTTCAGAAGAGAAGAAGTTTTTTCATTCCGAAGGATGGCAACTGTTTTTTAGGACATTAAGCAGAGTATTTTTAATCTGTGCGATCTTCTGTATTTTCTATGGGGCGTATTTTGTGGCAGAACAGACATTTTCGAATCAGCCATATAATGCACAAAGCCATAAGAAAGTAACGGTCATTGTTACACAGAATGAGTCAGATGAGAAAGTTGCCGAAACCCTTGTTTCAAAGAAGCTGATCTATGGAAAGACTAGATTTGTGATCCGCAAATATTTCTCAAAATACAAAGATAAGTCGTTTATTTCAGGGACATATGAATTTACACAGTCTCAGGGAATGGATGACATTATGGGTATTTTATGCGGAGATCATGTATCAGAGGAGATCATACAATGATAGTGGATTTAAATATCACAGAATATATCCGCTCATTGATGAAAGAAGAGAAGAACGATTTAAGCCATATTGAATCAGAGGCCAGAGTCAATCATGTTCCGATCGTCAAACCAGAGACGAAGGAACTCTTAAGGACTCTGGTCCTTTTAAAGAAACCGATGAAGATCTTAGAAGTCGGAGCAGCAGTGGGATTTTCTTCTCTTTATATGAACAGTTACCAGCCGGAAGGCGGAACGATCATCACAATTGAGCGAAATGAAAAAAGAATCAAGAAAGCAAAAGAGAACATCAAAAATCAGGGAAAAGAAGAACAGATCACCTTACTAGAAGGAGATGCGATCGAGATCTTAAAAGGACTTGATGGAAGTTTTGACCTTATTTTTGTAGATGCAGCCAAAGGACAGTATATTCATTTCCTTGATGATGTACTAAGACTTCTGGCACCAGAAGGTGTGCTGGTTTCAGATAACGTACTTCAAGACGGAGACGTTGCCAGATCACGTTATGCGATCGAGCGAAGAGACCGCACCATTCATAAACGAATGAGAGACTATTTATATACGATCAAGAATCACCCACAGTTAGAGACAACGATCCTTCCGGTAGGTGATGGCGTAGCAATCAGTATCAAGATGGGAGAAAGTAATGAGAGACGTTGAATTATTAATTCCGGCAAGTAACTTGGAAGTATTAAAAGTTGCTGTGTTATATGGAGCAGATGCCGTTTATATCGGTGGAGAGATGTATGGACTACGTGCCAAAGCAAAGAATTTCTCCATGGAAGATGTTAAAGAAGGAATTGAATTTGCACATAAACACGGAGTGAAAGTTTATATCACTGCTAATATCGTGGCACACAACGAAGATTTAGAAGGAATCCGCAAATATTTTGAAGAATTAAAAGAAATCAAACCAGATGCATTGATCATCTCAGATCCTGGAGTTTTTATGATCGCAAAAGAAGTTTGTCCAGATATTGACCGCCACATCAGTACACAGGCAAACAGTACCAACTATGCAACATACAAGTTCTGGTATGATCAGGGAGCGAGCCGTGTCGTATCTGCAAGAGAATTATCTCTGGAAGAGATCAAAGATATCCGTGCTCATATCCCAGATGATATGGAAATCGAATCATTTATTCATGGTGCTATGTGTATCTCTCATTCCGGAAGATGCCTGCTAAGTAACTACTTTACAGGAAGAAATGCAAACAGCGGAGAATGCACACATCCTTGCAGATGGAAATACTCTGTGATGGAACAGACAAGACCAGGAGAATATATGCCAGTGTATGAAAATGAACGTGGAACATATATTTTCAACTCCAAAGACTTGAATATGATCGAATATATCGATCAGATCTTAGATGCGGGAATCGACAGCTTGAAGATCGAAGGACGTATGAAGACAGCTCTTTATGTAGCAACGGTTGCAAGAACTTACAGAAAAGCGATCGATGACTGCAAGGAATCCGTAGAAAAATACAGAGCAAATATGGATTACTACAAAGAAGAGATCGCAAAATGCACATACCGTCAGTTTACAACAGGATTTTATTTTGGAAAGACAGACGAAACTTCTCATATATATGACAGCAATACGTATATTAAGAACTGCACATACATCGGAATCGTTCAGGGACATAATGACAAAGGATATGCACTCTTAGAACAGAAGAATAAATTCTCTGTCGGAGAGACGATCGAAGTTATGATCCCAGACGGAACAAACAAAGAAGTTATAGTGAAAGCGATCGAAGATGAAGACGGAAGACCAATGGAATCCGCCCCACATCCAAAACAGATGATCTACGTTGATTTTGGAGAAGAAATCAAAGAAGGATATCTGCTTCGAAGAAGAGAAGAAGTCGAAGAAGAGAATTAAGATAAGATCGGCAAAAACTTCAGAATAGAAATGGAAAAGCACTTTTCTAAGCAAAGTATCATAGTATGATAAAAAGGCTTAGAAGGGTGCTTTTCTTTTGCAAGAGTTTTTACAACCTTTATTACCAGAGGAAGAACGTCATTATCTGATCCTAAGCCGCCAGGGAGACATGAATGCGAGAAATTTGTTAGTGGAACACAACCTTCGTTTGGTTGCACATATCGTAAAGAAATATCATAATCTGGACAGGGAAAAAGAAGATATGATCTCGATCGGTGTGATCGGGCTGATCAAAGCGATCAATACGTATGATATCAGCAAAGGTCACCGGCTTGTCACGTATGCTGCAAGATGCATTGAAAATGAATTATTGATGATGCTTCGTCAGGAAAAGAAAACATCAAAGAACACATCCCTTTATGAGCCGATCGGGATAGATAAAGAAGGAAATGAGATCCATCTGTTAGACATTCTAGGAACACAGGAAACGGATTTGATCAAAAAGATCGAGCAGAAAGAAAATATCAAAAGAATCTATGAAGAATTAGAGAAAATGGAGATGAATAAGGAGAAGAAAACACTGATTATGCGTTATGGACTTTATGGAAGAGAACCAATGACACAAAAAGAAGTAGCAAAAAAACTTCATATTTCAAGATCCTATGTAAGCAGGATTGAAAAGAAAGCACTAATGTTATTAAAAAGTAAAATAAAGACATGACACACTTATATCTTAGATATTAAGAGAAAATGGTAGTTTTTCTTTTATTAATTTAATAAAGTGAAAAAATCTTCACTATACAAAGAAAATAATCATAAAAATCTTCGAAAACAAAGATGCCATATCAAAAAGTGAAAAATTTTTCATATCATTTCACCAACAAAACAGGTAATATAATTGCATACAAAACACACGGACCGATAAGGAGGATAAAAATATGGACGCAATGAAAATCGCAAATAGTATCCCAATGTGGCTTGCCTGTGCACTTCCAGTGGCATTTGTCATCTTACAGGCAGTCTTATTCGCAAGGGGTGCTTACAAATCAGGAAAGAAACTAGGACTTAACGATAAACAGATGAAAAAAGCAATGAAAAGCAGTGCGGTAACATCGATCGGACCATCCATCGTTGTATTAAGTGCGATGCTTTCTCTGTTAGTATCTGTAGGGGGACCAATCGGATGGATGAGATTATCTATGATCGGTTCCGTTATGTTTGAATCTATCGCAGCAGGACTTGGAACATCCGCTGTCGGGGTACAGCTTGGAACGGACATATTAACACCAGAAGCTTTAGGAATGGCAGTCTGGACCATGATCCTTTGCTCTATCGGATGGGCGTTATTCGCAACATTCTCTGCAAATAAGATGGATAAGATCGAAAAGAAAGTTTCCAGAGGAAATACAGGAACACTGACAACGATTGCTTCTTGTGCGATCATCGGTGTATTCTCAGCAATGTGTGCAAGCCATTTATCCAAACCATTTTACTCTATGATGATGAAAGCAGACCAGATCACAATGAGCGGAGCATGGAAGAATGCCTTAGCATGTGTGCTTGGAGCCGTGATCATGTTTGTACTTACCAAAGTTGCAAATAAAAAAGAGATCGGATGGTTAAAAGAATGGTCCCTGACGATCACAATTCTTGGAGCCATGATCATTACAGCATTAGTTTAAGCAGGAGGAAGATACGATGAACAATCAGGATTATTATAATAAAGAATATGTACCACAAGTCAATAAGATCGGTAAGATCACAGGATACCTTGGAGTTCTTCTTTCCTTTACTCCAGCACTTGTATTAGCTGTTGTCTATGGAATCTTACCAAAACCAGCTGCATTATTAACCGCATTTATCAGCGGAGCCAGTGCCTTTGGAGTGTTATGGTTTGTAGAACCGATTTCTTACTTTCCAGTCGTCGGAGCTGCTGGAACTTATATGGCATTCTTATCAGGAAATATCTCTAACATGAGAATTCCATGTGCAAGTATGGCACAGGTGGCAGCAGATGTAGAACCAGGAACAGAAAAAGGATCTGTTGTTGCAACCCTTGGAATGGCAGTATCTATCGTGATTAACGTATCTGTTCTTACAATTGGAGCAATTCTTGGAACTTCTGTATTATCCATGCTTCCAGATACGATCAAAGCCGCATTAAACTACTTGCTGCCAGCTTTATTTGGAGCTTTATTAGTACAATTTGGAATGAAAATGAAAAAACACAGCGTCATTATGGTTGTATTTGCAATCATCTTATATTTTATGATCGGAATGGGATACTTTAACTGGTTGCCAGGGGCATCCAACTGGCTTGGAACCTTAGGATGTGTCTTCGTAAGTATTGCTGTTGGAATGGCGACATTAAAGAATACAACAAAGGAATAGAAAGCAGGGGATAAAATGATCAAACAGGACGTTTATGATGAAGTGCAAGGGTTAGAGCCGTTGTGTCAGGAAATCTGTCATACTTTATGGAATCACCCAGAATTATCTGGTAATGAAAGAAAATCTGCCAATTTCTTAAGAAAAATCTTGAGTGAAGAAGGATTCACGATTGAGAACAATGAACATTTAGAACATGCGTTTATTGCAGAATACGGAAAAGGGAAACCAGTTATCGCAATTCTTGGAGAATACGATGCACTTCCTGGATTATCACAAAAAGCAGATATTAAAAAAGAAATGGTATCCGAAGATGGTGTCGGACACGGATGTGGACACCATATGTTAGGTGCCGCAGCTACAACTGCAGCCATTGCGATCAAACGTTTCTTAGAAAAAGGGAAACAAAAAGGAACAGTCAGATTCTATGGATGCCCAGAAGAAGAACTGTTAAGTGGAAAGGTAAAGATGGCATATTATCATATGTTTGATGGATGTGATGCAGCAGTGAGCTGGCATCCATCTGATACAAATATGGCACATGATCAAGCATATCTTGCGAATGCATCTGCACATTTTTATTTCCATGGAGTATCATCACATGCAGCATTTGCTCCGGAACAGGGAAGAAGTGCTTTAGACGCCGTGGAATTAATGAGTGTTGGAGCAAACTATTTAAGAGAACATGTCATTGACCGCACAAGAATTCATTATTCTACAGACAGCGGTGGATTTGCACCCAATATTGTGCCAGACCAAGCAAGTGCATGGTATTTTGTCAGAGCACCACATATGAAGGATGTCAAAAGCACAATGGAACGCTTAAAGAAAGTAGCCCAAGGTGCAGCGATGATGACAGAGACGACAGTGGATATTGAAATGGGATGTGGATGCTGTGAGTTATCCACAAACGAAGCATTTGCAGACCTTGCATATGCGAACCTGATTGAAGCAGATGGACCCAAATACACAAAAGAAGAACTACGATTTGCAAAAGAGTTGCAGAAAACCGTGGAACAAGGTATCATAGAGAAAGGAAAAAATCTTCACCAAGTTTATGATGAAGCAATGATCTTAGGTGTTTCACCAAGAGATAAATGGAAAGAAGCAGAACTAAGTGCATCTTCTGATACAGGAGATGTCAGCAGGATTATGCCAACCTGTCTGTTTACGACAGCATGCTGGCCAATTGGATGCTCTCCACATACATGGCAGGCAACCGCAAGCGGAGGGACTTCCATCGGAGATAAAGGAGCCTTATATGCATCTAAAGTGGCAGCAGGAATCGTATATGATCTCTTTACAAAACCACAGGTCTTAGCGAAGATTACAAAAGAATTTAGGGAACGAAATAAAGAACCATACACACCGATGTATGAAGAATGATCGATATGCAAAGAAGCATCCGGTTCCTATGAGCAGTAGGAATCGGATTTTTTCTTATATATATGGATGTTTGATAGAAGATGAATGATTTATAGAAAAAACACGATAAAAATGGAGGAAATAAAGAATGGGAATCGCTGTCAAGGAACTACTGACACTAGAATACTTTAAAGACTATCACGTGATCGCAGGGAAATCAGGCTTACACAAAGAGATTCAGGGAACAACCCTCCTTGAAGCACCCGATGCCCTGCGCTGGGCAAAAGGAAAAGAGCTGGTCCTTTCCTCAGGATATGTATTAGCTCAGGAACCAGACTGCCTCGAAGAAGCATTTAAGTCAGGAAGCATGCAGGGAACCTCTGCCATGATGATCAAACGAGGCCGCTATCTTGACGAGATACCACAGCGATTAATAGATTTGTTTGACCAATACGAGATTCCACTGATCAGTATGCCATTTTCTGTTCCATGGATGGAATTGATGAGTCAGATCAATACCGCAGTGATGAACCGAACGATCCGAAGATTCAAAGTCCACAGCAATAATCATCTGCAAGTATCGGATCAATCCTACAAAGTCCAGAAGATCAATAAGATTCTAAGAGCCGTAGAAGTCGAGATGAAATTTCCGGCATTTATCTATGATCTTGCTGAAGAAAAAAGCTACTACAGTTCCCCGGATTTTAAACGAATCACAGAATCCTTTGGATTATCCGAAAGCGATTATTGGGAACCATCAATGCCCTATACGAAACATACCTTATGCGATTACATCAATATGGCAAGGATCCGCCTGATCAATCCTGGCAATTTAGAAGGACCACGTGTCAGTTGGATCATTATTCCAATCGTCATGGAAGATATCGTGCAGGCATATTTTGTCGTGATGGAATCCAGAGAATTTATCGATTACTACGATGAATTTGCCATTCGTATCGCGTTTTTAACATTGCAAGGAGTCTATGAACAGATCATGATCGCAGAGAATATGGGAAATATCGGATTTGAGAACTTCATTCATTTAGCCCTCGATTACACAGAAAAAGATGCCAAGAAACTCTTTTATCAGGCAAATATCCAAGGGATTTCCGTAAATACAGCTTATCAATACATTGTATTTCACCAATGCAATGAAGGATACAACGCACGAAATGAAAGAAACACATTTTTGGAAGCCTTCCAGCAAAGCAAGTTAGGGAAGATCGGAAAGATTGCCTTTCTGGATGAAAATGATGGCTTGATCTTATTAGAAGCAGAAAAGATCCACAACAGCATACCCTGGACCAAAGACACAACAACGGAATTATTAAAAGAATTCCAGAGATACATCGGATTAAAATTTGCCGATATGAGACTGGAATTTGGAATCTGTCAGGAAGAAAAGACACTGTTAGAAGTCAGAGAATGTGTCAAGAAATGCCAGAAAGTATTAAAGATGGGAAGCATTATCTTCCCTGAAAAGGATATCTGGGAATACGAAATGTTAGGACCATTAACATGGATTGAGATTCCTGAGAATGAGTTAAAAGAAATGTTAAGGAAATATCGGGAGATGATGGAAGAAGAGAAGAATATTGAGTTGTTAAAGACATTAAAGATTTATCTGGAAAATAATATGAACTACAGCGTGACCGCGGAGAAGATGTATGTGCATATTAATACGATAAGAAAGAGAATTGATAAAGTGAATGATCTGGTGAAGATTGATTGGGAGGATCATGTGGATCGATTGAAGATGGAGATTTTATTGCAGTTTTTGGGATTGGAGGAGTGAAAATATTAATTTTTGTTGAGAAAGTATCGCGCTTGCGATATAATAAAAATAAGAGGTGATACGATGAAAAAAAGATTATATCATGGATCGCAATTTATCATACAAAAACCAGAATACGGAAAAGGTAAAAAAGAGAAAGCAGATATTAATGAATTATTTATCTTGGATATTATGAGAGAGGGAATAAAAAATGGAGATGCACGCTTATTCTGAGGACTATTTGCTAACAGCACAAAGAATTCTAGGAGATATGTTAGACTATGCAGTAAATGAATATGAATTTGACCCAGACGAGTTTTATAAAATGTTTTTAGTATCCGATGTATCCAGACAATTTCAAGAAGGAAATCCAACATATATAGCAGGAAAAAATGGCTGTGAAATGGTAAAAGAAGTAATAAGATCAGCAGGACTTATAATGGAAGAAATTCCAGATGAAATGTATTTGGACAAATCTCCAGAATATTGGGCTGGCTGGGCATTGGCGTATTATCAATGGTATACAGCAAGACCGTTTATGAAGATATACAAAGTAGTAACGATAGAAGATCTTTTAAAAATGTACTCCGTATATCATGAAATGGATATTATGAAATTCGTAGAAGCAATCAATGAAAAATGGGATCAATATTATACAGAAACAAATTTAAAACGTTTACGTAAAATTGCAGGATTGTCACAAAGAGAACTTGCAGATTTGTCCGGTGTTGCACTGAGACAGATTCAATTATTTGAGCAAAAAAAACGAAATATTAATCACACAAGAGCGATTGATGTATTGAAGATTGGGAAAGTTTTAGGATGTAAATCGGAAGACTTGTTAGAGATATAAAGTAAAAAGGGTAGATGTCATTTTGGCATCTATCTTTTTTATTGATATAATTAGCAAATCAATAAAGTTATACGAACGACTAAAAAATAAGTTGAATGGATGATTAAAATATGTTAATATAAAAATAACTAAAAAAGTTATTTAAAGAGGTGGAGAATATGGAAAAATTAACAAATTTAGAAGAAATGATCATGAAATGTATTTGGGATTACGGAGAAGAGATTCCATTTTTACAAATTGGAAAAGAGTTAAAAGAACGGTATGGCAAGGAATACAAGAGAACAAGTATACGAACTTATCTATTTCGTTTAGAAGATAAAGAATATTTGAAAGTAGATAAAAGGGGAAGAAATGCCTATGTTTATCCGATTATTTCGGAAAAAGAATATCGAAAAGAAAAAGCAGAAGATATACTGGACAATTGGTTTGATGGATCAGCAAAAGAATTATTTACTGCATTAAGTGAAAAGATTCCAAAAAGCGAAAAAGAAAGGCTAAAAGGTGTATTAGATGATATGGATTTTATATAAAAATATGCTGATGCTGTTTTCAGCAGTACTGCTTAATTTTATATTAGGAACGATCATATATATTATTTGGAAGTTACTTGGAAGACTTGCAGAAAGCAAGGGATATGTGGAGATTAATTATTGGATATGGAAGATCGTACTATTAGCATTTCTGTGTCCAGTGGGGATTATAGTACTTTTTGGAATAAAGAATAAAGGATTGTATGGTTTTGATTTTTGGTATACGAATAAAATTAGAATTCTGTTAACAGTATTAGGAATCATATGGCTTATTGGGAGTGTGATATGGGCTTTCGTATATATGAAAAAGATGCATCAGATGCATAAAATGTTACAGAAAGGAAGAAAATGTCAGCTTGAGATCATTAAGAAAAAACAGCAGATTTGTTGTGAATTAGGACAAAAAAATAATATCGATATTGTAAAACACAAAGAAATAAAAATTCCAATGGCATATGGGATTTTTCATCGAAGAATCGTTTTGCCTGAAATAGAATATAGTACAGAAGAGATAGACATTATTTTGCACCATGAATTAATTCATCATAAACATCATGATCTGTCATGGAAAGCAATCTTTATGATGGCTCATATTATTTATTGGTTTCATCCAGGAATGAAAGATTTGATAAGACAGTTAGATCAATGGGGAGAAGCATATTGTGACAGGACAGCTAGCTATTATATAGAAAGCATGAAGACTTATTTCAACGTGATCATAGATATAGCAACGGAAGAAAAGGAATGTAATACATATTGCATGGGATTATGCGAAAATAGTGAACTTTTGGTTCTTCGAATGAAAAGAATGCAGTCCTATTTAAACAAAAAGCCATTAAAAAGGATAACAGCAGTTAGTTTGATGTTGATCATATTTGGTATAAGTTCGATAACTGTGGCTGCATCTACGATTGGATTTGCAAAAGGATATGCTTATGTTGCAGATCAGACAATGGATGAGGAATCAGAGATAGAAACAGGTGAGGTAATAGATTATAAAATAGAGAGAGAAGAGAAAATACGGAATCATGCTAATACAAAAATAAATAAAATAACGACATCTGAAATAATGCCAAAGGTAAACAATCCAGGAATAATAGATATAAAAATTAAGCCCAAAGAGAGGATTGTTACAAAAAAATTATATGTAAATATAGAAAATATAAAAGAAATAGAGATTTCGGTGTCAACAGAAGTAGGTGATAATCCAAGTGATAAAATTGCGATTGGAATTATAGATTCTAAAAATAGAGAAAGATATGTACAAGATGATGCTAATTTATGGCATGGGTTTAAAATCAAAAAAGATGGGAATTATAGAATTTTTGTAGAAAATTATGGAACAAAAGAAATAGATGTAGGAGGTTATTGCGCTATAAATCCATATATAACAAAAGAGGAGGATAAGAAATTTGAAGAAAGTAATTAATACAATAGTGTTTGTTATATGTATCGTATTGCTGTCAGTTAATGTTGAGGCTGACGAAATCACTGTTTCAGATCAGATTGTGGATGAAGGGTTTGTACCAGAAAGATTTGATATGGCATATCGTGCAGAGAGAAATACATTATATCGTTATCAGGGAAAAAGATCTGATGTTGCAGTATGTCATGATTTCCATGCAGCAAATGATCCAGATAAATATTATCCATCAAATCCTGCGTTCAAAGTAAAACGAATTTCCAAATATGGAACACAGGTACATTTATCAGATGCTAATGTGATTGCACATTTTGCAACAATTAACTATAACTAAACCAATAAGGAGGTTGGTCATTATGAAACAAAAAAGATTTTACAGCTATGCACTTGCAACGAGTCTTTTGATTAGTTCATTCGGAGGCTTAGTGAATGTATCTGCAGCAACCTATCAGGATGCAGAAGAAGTTAAGGCACAAGAACATGTCAGCATCATGAAAATGGATGCATCAGCAAGTGATTTGTTCAAATTTTCAACAAAATCACAAAGTAAATGGATTCCAGTTTATCCACAGGCAGATGGTATTTTAGAAATTGGTGCAAATGTATCTGTATATGATAAGGATAAAAAGGCAGTAGCGACAATTCTTGATACAGAAGATCAACAAGTATTTGTACCAAATGTAAAGAAGGGAGAAGTATATTATCTAAAACTGGCAGATCAGATAAAAGATGAATTTGTAGCAACAATTTGTGTAAAAAAAGATAATGTGACACCACTTCAGACAAATATATTATATACACAGTCAGGGCAGGATAAAAATATTTATCAAGAATTCAAAACGGATAAGAGAAGCAGCCAAAGCATTTATCTCAAACCATCTAATTACAGTAATAAAAATGTTACATTCTACCTTCAAAAAAAGGAAAAAGGTGTATGGAAAACAATTACAAATAGGATGATAGCGGTTGCAAATGATCATAAAAGGGTAACCTTTGATACAGGACTAAAAAAAGGAGAATATCGTTTAGTATCCAATGCTGCAACAGGTCAGATTTATCAGATTGCACTTCAGAATCAGCCAGTCAGCAACAAATATCAGACAAAGAAAGCAAAAGCACAAACAATTAAAAAAGGAAAAACAGTACGGAATATTTATACAACATCAGAGAAAGCAGCCCGCTGGTATAAAGTAAAAGCAACAAAGAAGCAGAGCATAAAAATCAGTACAAATAATAATTCTGGTAAATTAGAAGTAAGCATTTACAAAAAAGGAAGAAAAAAAGTGCTGAAAAAACTTTCATTCAAAGGAGAGCAATCCAAGACATATCGTGTAAAGAAAGGTACCTATTACGTCAAAACTGCAAAATCAGGTGCGAAGATGAATGGAGAATACACGATCAGATGTAAATAGCCAATAATAACAAAGGTACATGGAAAAAGAAAGATGTCAATCAATTCATTTGTAATACTTTTGCTTCCCATTCCTATGATGTTTTCAGCATTAGTTCAAATGGTAGTTTGCGTTTTCTAGAAAAATCACGTTTGGGATTATTGCAGTATTTTTCATAGTTGATAGACACCTCGTGAATTTCAGATAATAAAATTTCTTTAATTTGTTGTGAATTCATTTGTTACCTCCTTTCAATTAATTTCTTACTTAATTACCAGGGCCGCTTTCGCAATCTTATTTTCATTCAATAGCGAAAGCGGCCGCACATTTTTGAATCGGTGGCAAGCATTTTTTGTAAAAAGGTGCAAAAAAGGAACCCCATATCATTTCTGATATAGCGATTCCTATTATAGCATCTTAACTTAATGACATTGGTATCCGAACATATCTCTTTCGTTTAGAAGAAAAAGGATATCTCAAAGTAGAAGTAAGAAAAAGAAGAGCATATATTAATGTAATCATCGACAAAGAAAGTTATAAAAAGGAAAAAGCAGGAGAAATATTAGAAGAATGGTTTGATGGTTCAGCGAAAGAATTGATAAGTGCGATCAGTGGAAATATTAAGAAAGATGATACAGAAGAATTGAAAGGCATTTTAGATGGTTTTGATTTTAAATAGGATAGTAATACAGAGTTTTGTATGGATAATATTAGCAACATTTCTTGGAACAATCATGTATCTCTTTGGAAAGTTGTAGAAAAATTTGTTGAAAAATGTGGTTATGTTGATATTAATTATTTCATATGGAAAATAGTGATTTTATTAGTTGATAGATATAATTATACCATGATATAATAACAATAGAATCAGAAGATTTTATGAAATAAGTGATGACCAGGGGCAGGGTAGTATGAAAAGAAGATGTGCAATAGGAAAAAGGAGGGTAATGCAAATGAAAAAAAGATTATTATGCTTTACCATGTTACTGACAGTAACGATCAGTGCAATCACATTCACAAACAATGTGAAAGCAGCAACCAAATGGAACACAAACAAATCAGTCACAAAAGAAGAAAACGGTATCAAGTATTCTGCATATTTGACAGAAGATGGCAAAGAAAGCTGGATCTATCAGATTAAATTAAGCAAAAAGATCACAAAATTAACATTGCCAAAAGAGATTAATCAGGCAAAACTTACCAGAGTAGGATTTGGAAAAGAATTATATAATAAAGGTGAGGATGAGGATGCTTATCAAAATCTGTTTGGAGATACCATTGAACCATGGCATAACTGTTATGGAGATCTGTCAAATGATGATAAGAACAAACAGACCATTGAAACAGTAGCAATTCCAGGTACAGTAAATCAGTTGGAGATAGCAACATTTAGTGGTATGAAAAAACTAAAAAGTGTCGTGATTCCAGAACAGACAGCAAGTGTACCAGCATATACTTTCGCAAAATGCAGTGCATTATCTAAAGTAACATTTTCAAAAAATATGAACGAAATAGACAGCACAGCGTTTGTAAAGAGCAATCAGGTAAAAACATTCAGTTGTCCAAAAGCAAATAAAACATTTGCGGTGAAAAAAGGTATGTTGACAACAAGATCCGGAAAAACATTAGTACTTGTTCCAAACAAGATGAAAAAGCTTACAATTCCATCATCTGTAAAAGAAATCAAGGCAAATGCCCTAAATGGATCACAGGCAACAAGTATTGTAATTCCAAAGTCAGTAAAGAAGATCGGTGCCAAAGCATTAGAAAGCAAGAAGATTACAAAAGTAAGCTTAAGCAGTAAAAATAAGACTTACAAGATGGCAAATAACTGCATCTATCGTAAATCCAATGGAACATTAACAGCAGTGCTTGTTAAGACAAAGAAGATCACAATTCCATCCAAAGTAAAAGTGATTGATGATACAGTTTCTGTGATGGGCAAGATTGGCACGAAGAATCAGGTACATATTCCAAAATCTGTGAAGAAAGTCGTAGAAGATTGGATGTTCTTTGGAGATAGTGCTACCGTATATTTCCACGGAACAAAACCACCAGTGATCGTGAGCAAATTTAAAGGAAATGAATTCACAGCTCTTCCAATCTTTAATAAAGTCTATGTGCCAAAGAAAGCAAAGAAGACATACATTAAATGGGCAAAAGACAGAGATGGATTAAAGTGGAATAATCTGCATACATTTTAAATAAGAAAACAATAATAGCAAAGAGATACATGGAAAAAGAAAGATGCCAAAACTACAATGGCATCTTTTTTTTGATCATCAAGAAAAAGGAGATGTAATTGGTTTGCATTATTAGGATGCAAATTGGAAGATTTACTGGAGATATAAAAGATGTTATAATATTTCCAAGACATAGGATTACATTTAATCTAGAAAAATCAGGAGGCAGCAGGGTATGAAATACAATATTCCAGAAAGAGTTTTAAAGGACATTTCTGCATTTGCAAAAAAATATTCAATCAATAAAGTAATTTTATTTGGATCGAGAGCAAGAGGTGACAATACAGAGAGAAGTGATATTGATATTGCTGTATATGGCGGAGATTTTGACTCTTTTTATTGGGATATTAAAGAAAAAGTACATTCTCTTTTAAGTTTTGATGTGGTAGAAGCAGATAAGCCAATTTCAGAGGAATTAAAACAAGAAATAGAAAAGGATGGTGTGATAATATATGAAAAAGCTTGAGAACTTTTCGAATTGTCTTGAAGTGTTAAAAAGTGCAGATTTTGAAATGGCAGATAATAATGATATTTACAGAACAGGCGTAATCGGACAATTTAATTTGACATTTGAGCTTGCATGGAAGGCATTACAAGAGATATTAAAAATGCACGGAGCAGACGGAGCGGCAACTGGGTCACCAAGAGAGATTTTACAGTTAGGGTGTGAACTACCCACAACCTAAAGGTAGTGGGCTTCTGTTAAATGGTTCACCAGACTAAGCATTCAGAAATGGATACTACGATATTTAGGTCATGATACCCTCGGTTGACGCAACAGACCGTCGCTCTATCGTACATATTTAAGTTAGGTCAGAGTAAGAACAGCCTTGTGATATGTATGCGAAAAAGCCTTTATATCATTGTCGAGTTGAAGTCGGAACAGTTGCATGGTAACAGTACAGCAAAGTACGCATCACCTACCATTTGGTAGAGTATTTATAAGGAGGAACTTATTTATGGTTTATGTGATTTCACAAGATGGTAAACCACTAATGCCATGTAGTGATCCAATTGCAAGATTATTACTTAAGCAAGGCAAAGCAAAAGTTAAGAAGCGTGAGCCATTTACAATTAAGTTAACTTACGAAACAACAAATCACACTCAAGGCTTAACTCTTGGTGTAGATACTGGAAGCGGAACTATTGGCACTGCTGTAAGTAAAGACAATGGAGATATTGTCTATATGTCAGAAGTTGTTGTAAGAAACGACATTACTGACAAAATGACACAAAGAGCAAAGTATCGCAGAAATAGACGAAATCGTAAAACTCGTTATAGAAAAGCAAGATGGTTAAATCGTGCAAGTTCTATCAAAAAAGATAGATTTAGTCCTACAATGCAGAGCAAACTTCACAGCCATGTAAGGGAAATAGAATACATTCAGTCTATTCTTCCCGTTACAGAAATGGTATTTGAAACAGGTCAGTTTGATATGCAGCTTATGAAAAATCCAAGTCTTGCCAACCCAAAAGTGAGACCATGGGGATACCAAAAAGGTGCTAATTATGGATTTGAAAATACCAAAGCAATGGTGCTTAATAGAGATAACTATACTTGTCAATGTTGTAAAGGCAAGCATAAGGATAGCAAATTAGAAGTCCATCATATTGTATTTCGCAGTCAAGGTGGCTCTGATGAAGAAAGTAATTTACTTACTTTATGTCATACTTGCCATAAAGACTTGCATAGTGGAAAGATTAACCCCAAATTGAGTGGTAAAGTTAAGGGTAACCTTAAATATGCTACACAGATGAATTCTATCCGTAAGCAGCTTTTCAGATTCTATCCAAATGCTATTGAAACTTTTGGATATGTAACAAAAGCGAATCGTTTGCATTTAGGTGTAGACAAAGAACATTATTATGATGCCTGTACTATCGCAACACAAGGAAATGCTTTTAATGTAAAGAGTAATCTTTACAAAAAGAAATGTGTTTCTGATGGTGATTTTCAAAAGACTAAAGGTATTCGTTCTGAACAACCTATTGTTACAGATAAGATTTGTGGTTTTAGAAAGTTTGATAAGGTTCGGTATTTTGGAAATGATTACTTTATCAAAGGAAGAATGTCTACGGGATATGCAATTCTTATGGATATTGATGGCAATAAGATTGACTTTAGCACAATGCCAAGAGGCTACAAAACACCAAAATTAAGTAATTGCAAACGCATTACAGCAAGGTCAACTGTAATGACGCAAGTAAAAGTAGTCTAACGCCATTCATCCACGGTCTAAAGACCATGGGTTTTCTGGCTGATTTTATATAAATTTTACTGAGATGGAAAAAAGATGCCAAAACTACAATGGCATCTTTTTTACCTAATCATCAATTCCAAATTTATTTTCCAAGGCATCTTCTAAAAGATCAAGCTGATCTTCCAATTTTTCTATTGTCTTTTCTCTGGATTTATAAACTTTGAAGCTTAGTTTACCGTTTTCATAAGCATGCTCAAATTCATCATCCAGATGATCAAGTTCATCATCAACCACATCAAGTTCCTTTTTCAAAGTGTAAAAACGTTTTTCGTTGACAGATGCATTGGAAGATGAAGTAGCATTATTTACTTTTTTAGTGAGTTTTTTGATTCTTTTTTTATAAGCTGAAAAATCATAAGAATCATTCTTGGCATCTGAATCAGAGGTAGAAGAATCAGTGGTATTTTCTGTAGTGGAAGTTGTTGTTGCAATTTCCTGTGTTGTGGTAGCCTCGGCAGAATCTTTCTTTGAAGGACTGCATCCTGCAAAAGCAAAAATGATAGAACATGTGAAGAATAAATATAATATTTTTTTCATTGTAAACTCCTTTCTTTGGTTGGGATAGATTTCCTTTTGTTATAAATAGCATAACCAATAAACATTAAAATAACATTAAAAATAGGTGCTGGATTCAAAAAACAGATTGTATTATAATAAAGGCATTATGAGAATATTAGTTGTTGAAGATGAAAAAGATTTAAGAAATATTATAAAGAAACGTTTGGTAAGAGAGCATTATAGTGTGGATGCCTGTGGAGACGGAGAAGAAGCGCTAGATTATATTGAGATGACATCGTATGATGGAGTTCTTCTCGACATCATGCTTCCTGGGAAGGATGGTTTTGCGGTTTTAAAGGAAGTGAGACAGATGGGGAATGATACACCAATTCTCTTACTGACTGCAAGGGATGGTATTGAGGACCGGGTAAAGGGGCTTGACCTGGGGGCCGATGATTATCTGATCAAGCCATTCGCGTTTGAAGAGTTACTCGCAAGAATCCGCGTGATGATGCGGAGAAAACCCCAATTTGTAACGAATCAGTTAAAGATTGCAGATCTTACTCTGGATCGGGATACAAGAATTGTGACAAGAGCTGGAAAAGAGATCAGTTTGTCATCAAAAGAATTTATGGTGTTAGAATGTCTGATGAGGAATCAGAATATCGTGATGACGAGGCAGCAGATTGAACAAAATGCATGGAATTATGATTATGAGGGAGGGTCGAATGTTATTGATGTATATATAAGATATCTCCGAAAGAAAATTGATGCAGGATATGAGAAAAAACTGATCCATACGGTACGCGGAACAGGCTATGTGATGAGGGAAGAATGATGAAGCAGATGACGATCAAGAAAAAGGTCACATTATGGTATACAGGGATCATTGCACTTATTTTAGGAATGGTTCTTGTCTTTATGTTTTACTTTGTCGACAAAGTCGGGATTTCAGCGACAGAAGAAGAAGTCAGTGCGGCAGTGACTGGATTTTCTGCGAACTTTCAATTTCAAGATGGAACCTACTATCTATCAGAAGATACTCAGTTTTATCAGGATGGAGTCATGTTTTGTGTCTATGATGACAACGGGAAATTATTATATGGCACAATGCCAGAGAAATTTCCGAAACAGACGATCTTAAAGTCTCATACACCGAGGGTCATTACATCCGGCAGCAGCAAATGGATGGTATATGACAGTGTGCATACCTATGGAAAGAATAAGGCTATATGGATCAGGGGGATCACATCCATTCATGCGATCGAAGTATTTATGACAACATCTCAGAAAATGATGATCATCTTATATCCAGTGTTCATCGTATTGATAGCAATGACAGGATATTTTATGCTGAAACGTGCATTAAAGCAGGTGGATCTGATCTGTGATCAGGTAGAGAATATCAGTTATGGAAAGGATCTTACAAAAAGGCTTCCATTGCCAAAAGTAAGAGATGAATTGTATGAATTATCTCATAAATTTAATCAAATGTTCGAAAGACTGGAAGAATCCTTTGAAAAAGAACAGCAGTTTACAGCAGATGTGTCCCATGAACTTCGAACTCCAGTGACCGTGATCATTTCTCAATGCGAATATTTGATCGAAGATCCAGTATTAGAGGAAGAGGAAAAAGAAGAGATCATGATCATTTTAAGACAGGCAAGACGCATGTCGAAATTGATCAATGAGATGTTAATGATCGCAAGAGGTGAGATGAGTGAATCTTATGATATGGAAGAAGTTGATCTCATACTATTAACAGAAGTTATCGTAGAAGAATTGCGCGAGCAGGCAGAAAAAAAGAAGATTCAGATATCTGTTTCCAGTGATCGAGATGTAAAGATGATGGGAAATCATACATTATTATTGCGAATGATGATGAATCTTGTTCAGAATGCGATCAGCTATGGAAAGGAATATGGTCATATTGATATTCTATGGAAAGAACAAGGAGATATAATCATAGGAGAAGTAAAGGATGATGGGATAGGGATCGCTCAGGAAGATATTCCTAAGATCTGGGATCGTTTTTACCGGGTAGATAAAAGCCGTTCCAGAGAGAATGGAGGAACTGGACTTGGTCTTTCGATGGTTCACTTTATCGTGGCAGTTCATGGCGGGAAAATACATGTGGAAAGCAAAAAAGGAGAAGGAACGAGTTTTATATTTCAGTTTCCAAAAATATTAGAAAGTAGAAAAGGATAGATACCAAAGTTAATAAGGCATCTATCCTTTTTACAATCACAATAAATTACTGAATATGTTTCAACCCTTCACAAATGCTATCAAGCACAAAATCATCTCCAAGTGAAGTGTCCAGTGTCAGATGGTAGTTTCTGGATAATCCCCATGGTTGATGTGTATAATAATGATAGTTATCAGAACGCTTGCGGTTCATCTGGATTGCTTTCGTCAGTGCCGCATCATGAGATAAGTTTTCCGTTCTCATAATTCGTTTCACACGATACTCGGCAGGTGCATGTAAGAAGATTCGCATGCAATGAGGGCGGTCTCTTAAGATATAATCCGCACAACGACCGATCACAACACAATTTCCTTTTGAAGCAAGCTCATTGATTACTTTAGATTCTGCCGCAAAGATATTATCTTTTGGAGCTGGGTTCTGTGGTGCGTGAGAATATACCTGATTCACAAGATCATAAAGCAGGGAACTACGCATCTGTTCATCATTATTCTTGATGAATTCAGGATCATAACCAGTAGAACCTGCAGCCATCTGAATGATCTCATTGTCATAGAAATCAAATCCAAGACGTTTTGCAAGAGCTTCTCCAAGGTCATGTCCACCGCTTCCATATTCACGAGCGATCGCAATGACAATAGGAGTGTCTGTTGAATCTGTGTCAGTGTCTGAATCTGTGTTAGTGTCTGAATCTGGGAACAGCATTGGCTCCACAAAAGATAAGAAACGTCCAAATAAACGTGCAATAAATCCAACAAGTAAAGCGGCAATAACTGTACCTTCACGTACACCGTCTAACTTACCTGCGAATACAAAGGAAAGAACTCCGGCAATCACAGTCATAGATACGTCAAAACAGATTTTTGTGACACCAAATTCTGTATGCCATGTCATTACAATGGCACGTACAAAAGATTCCCCAGGAAGCATGGCAACATTGGCAAGGACTTCTGTATACACACCAAATCCAAGGATCAGACATCCGATCAGCAGATAAATGATCTTCATCAAATAAAAGGACGGATTTACAAATCCAAGAAGGATCATAGACCAGTCAATAAAATATCCGAATAAGATAGAGATTGGAATCTGTAACACGTGTTCCAGTTTAAAATTCTTTCGTAAGATCAACAGCTGTAAAAAGATCAGTAACAGGCTGAAGAAAATGGTGAAATTTCCAAGTGTAAATGGGAAATTAAGGCTCAGTACATAAGGAATGGAAGAAATTGGTGATGTACCAAGACTTGCTTTTGTGATCAGGGCAACTCCGAGAGAGTTAATATAAAGCCCAATAAAAAAGATGATATAACGTTTTAGTTTTTCCATGATGTGATTTACTCCTCTTTTGTAGTATTTTTATATAGTTTTTCGAAGATCTTTAGAAATTGTTCTTTTTCTGCATTAGAAATCCCAGAAAAAACTTCTTGTTCAAGAGATAAGAAAGCTTTTTCAATCGATTCAGACAGTTCCATTCCATAATCTGTCAGGAAAATATGAAAGGATCGGCGATTTCCGTTCAAATTCTTACGCTCGATCATATGCTGTTTTTCCATTCGATTTAAAATAGAAGTCAAAGAAGCAGGTTCGATATGACAAGCATGGGCAATGTCTTTTTGACTGGAACCATTATGATATCGAAGATGGTCTAAGACCTTTGGCTGGCCGGTTGAGAGACCAAGTGGCTTTAAGACAGCCATGATTTTCTTCTGAAGGCTTAAATGATTGGACATCAGAAGATAATGATAAGATGATTCATACATAGATGATGCTCCTTTTATGATTAGGAAACTAATAGTTAGAATTCTAACTATTGAAACAGCCATTATTATAAGACAAAGCAAACCAATATGTCAAGAGTATTTCTTTCAAAAATCATAAGACAAGCGGCGAAAAATCAAGTATAATAAACCACGGACATTAGAGAGTTTCAAAAGATAAGGAAGGGAAGAACCATGACATTAACACAATTAAGATATATTATAGCGATCGCAGATACAGGATCTATGAATGAGGCGGCAAAAAGCCTGTTTATCTCACAGCCAAGTCTTTCTCTTGCAGTCAAAGAATTAGAAAAAGAGATTGGAACAAGACTCTTTAAGAGAAGCAATCGAGGAGTATCAGTCACACAAGAAGGGATGGAATTCTTAAGTTATGCAAGACAGGTTGTTGAACAGTATCAGCTTATGGAATCTCGCTATATTGAGAAGAAAAATATCAAGAAGAAATTCGGAGTTTCCATGCAGCATTATACATTTGCAGTGAATGCTTTTGTGGAGATGGTCAAACAGTTTGGTATGGATGAATACGAATTTGCAGTCAGAGAGACAAAGACATACGAAGTGATCAAAGATGTCAAAGATTTTCACAGTGAGATCGGGATCCTTTATTTAAATGAATTTAATAAGAAGGTATTAAGCAAGATGCTGCAGGAATCAGGGCTTGAATTCCATCCATTATTGGAATGTGGAATTTACGTTTATATGTGGAAAGGGCATCCTCTGGCAGATAAAGAAGAGATTACGATCGAAGAGCTGGAAGAATATCCATGCCTGTCATTTGAACAGGGGGAATATAACTCCTTTTATTTTGCAGAGGAAGTATTAAGTACCTATGAATATAAACGTCTGATCAAAGCAAATGACAGAGCTACTATGTTAAATCTCATGGTTGGGTTAAATGGATATACATTATGTTCAGGAATTATCTGTGAAAGCTTAAATGGTGATGATTACTGTGCTGTGAAACTAAAATCGGATGAGCTCATGACGATTGGCTATATCAAGCGAAAAGGAGTCGCGATCAGCCCATTAGGAGAGAAGTACTTAGAGGAGATCAAAAAGTATAAAGCTATGGGTGACGACTCTGGTTATAGGGATATCCTATAACTAGATGTTGACTTTTCATATTGGACAAGTAGGAAATCTAATGGTAAGATAAGTTTGTAATTAAGAAAGACAACATACAAAATTCAAAATAAAAGTCAACAAAGGAGATAGAAATTATGAGTAAAGAAAGAAATTATAAGTTTGAAACATTACAGTTACACGTAGGACAGGAACAGCCAGATCCAGTGACAGATGCAAGAGCAGTACCTATTTATCAGACATCATCTTATGTATTTAGAAACTGCGATCATGCAGCAGCTCGTTTCGGACTTGCAGATGCAGGTAACATCTACGGAAGATTAACAAACCCAACAGAAGACGTCTTTGAACAGAGAATCGCAGCACTAGAAGGTGGAGTTGCAGCATTAGCAGTAGCATCTGGAGCAGCAGCGATCACATATGCGATTGAAAATATTACAAAAGCAGGAGATCACGTAGTTGCAGCGAAAAATATTTACGGTGGAACATACAACTTCTTAGAGCATACATTACCAGATTACGGAATCGAAACAACATTCGTAGACATTTTCAATGAAGATGAAGTAAGAGCAGCAATCCAAGATAACACAAAATTATTATTCATCGAAACATTAGGAAATCCAAACTCAGACGTTGTAGACATTGAGAAAGCAGCAGCGATCGCTCATGAACACAACATTCCACTGATCGTAGATAATACATTTGCAACACCATACCTTGTAAGACCAATCGAATACGGAGCAGACATCGTAGTACATTCAGCAACAAAATTCATCGGTGGTCACGGAACAACAATCGGTGGTGTGATCATTGACGGTGGTAAATTCGACTGGGAAGCATCAGGAAAATTCCCATCATTAGTAGAACCAAACCCAAGCTACCATGGAGTAAGCTTTACAAAAGACGTTGGGGCAGCTGCATTTGTAACAAAGATCAGAGCATTATTACTTCGTGACACAGGAGCAACATTATCTCCAGTTCATGCATTCATCTTCTTACAGGGATTAGAAACATTATCCTTAAGAGTAGAGCGTCATGTACAGAATGCATTAAAAGTTGTAGAATACCTGAAAAACCATCCAGCAGTAGAAAAAGTAAACCATCCATCAGTATCTGACGATCCTGAGCAGCAGGAATTATACAAAAAATACTTCCCTAACGGTGGTGGATCTATCTTCACATTCGAAATCAAAGGTGATGCACAGAAAGCAAAAGACTTTATCGATCACTTAGAGTTATTCTCACTGCTTGCAAACGTAGCAGACGTGAAATCCTTAGTCATCCATCCAGCATCTACAACACATTCTCAGATGACTGAAGAAGAATTATTAGGATCAGGAATCAAACCTAACACAATTCGTCTGTCAATCGGTACAGAAAATATTGATGATATCATCGAAGATTTAGAGGAAGCTTTTAAAGCAGTACAGTAGGCTAGATTTTTCTTGTGAAACATAAAAACTAAAACATAAATGTCAATTTTCCTAAAAAATAATAATATAATCTCGACCTTAAAACGAAAATGCCCGGATAAGTGTAGGATAGCTTGTTCGGGCATTTTTTGTAAAATTTAATTTGATTGGCCAATTGTAGGCTATGAGTATATGATAAAACATAAATAAGAAACCGAAATCACAGCGGTGGAATTTCGGTTTCTTATTTATGTTTTATCATATACACAGAGTGTACAGTGGGCAAAATAAAATATATTGATAGCAGAGAGATGATGAAATATAATAGGTTCTAGAATATTAATTTAGTTCCAGACAAACAGAAATTTGTAAGGAAAAAACTGTTGTCGTATATTACTTAAATTGGAATCCTTTAACCTATAACAGGAAACAACCTACGGGAATTCCGATAGCCTTTATTTCCATCACATACATCAAAGACTAAATTCAAATTTAATTAGCGTGAAAAATTGTCAATAAAAATCCAGATACAGCCGCACTTCCAAAAGCAGCGCAGATGAATACAACAATTTCTGTCATACGTTCATTTCGACAGATCTTATTAAGCAGAGAAGAAAGACAACACTTTCTCAGACAAATTCCAACGTCGATACAAAACTCCAATATAAATTCCAAAAGGGCAGAAAACAAGAATATTATCGATCATCTCAGAAAAGTTGATTCGTCCATTTGTGATCATGGTACCTTTGAATGGGATCAGATTCAGGCTTCGTATCCCATGATCGATCGTGTCAAAAGAAACTGCCATCTTAAATAAGATGATCCAGGTTAGTGCCGCCAGATAAAATACAAATAATAAATGAAGTAAAAAAGTTCGTTTGTTTTTCATAAAGAAATCCTCCTTGATCGTTAGGATATGATCTTAACAAAGAAAAGAAACGAATAAGTTGATGTTTTTCTTTTACTTTTCTTAAGATATAATGGGAAAATAGATAAAAATGGACAGATTTTTCATTTCCAATGCGAAGTAATAAATAGACCGGTAAATAAAAGTACTGTATACAGTAAGATATGGAGGGTAAATATGTGAAGATCACGGAACAAAATTTGATAAAACAATTAAAGAAGAAAAATCCACAGGCGATTGATTACATCATAGATCAATATGGAGGCCTGATCAAAACGGTACTTCTTAAAAATCTTTATGATCAGAAAGACCATTGGGAAGAGTGTTTCAATGATTGTCTGTTGGCGGTTTGGAATCATCCAGAAAGATTTGATACGAAAAAAGGAGATTTCAAAGCTTTTCTGTGTGCCATTGCAAAATACAAAGCGATTGATCTTCTTCGAAAGGAATTAAAAAGAACATCAAAAGAGATTAGCATGTATGAAGAAGAATCGATCAAAGAAATCAAACAACTGTATCAGGAAGAGCGAGGATTTTTACAAGCAGAAGAAGATGCATCCGATGAAGAATTGGGAAAACTGCTAAAATGTCTTTCGGAAGAAGATAAGGATTTATTTTACCGAAGATATGTAAAAGAACAGTCAGTTGCACAGATTTCAGTAGAAACAGGGCTGCACAGAGACCGTATTTACTCAAGAATTTCCAAAGGAAAGAAAAAGATTCGGAAATTTTTCAAAGACAAAGATCACGGGGGTGAGGGTAATGAAACGAGAATATAGAGAAATCAATTTAGAAAAGTTTGTTCCAGAAGAGGAAGAGAAACTGACAAAAACAGAAAAAGAGCATATAAAGAAACAATTCTATGAAAGTACAGGAATTACAACAAAAGGACAACAAAAGAAGAAGCAGTTTAAGTGGTATTATATTCCTGCCGCATGTGTCGTATTTGGCTTGTGCGTGGCGATCACACCAATTAGGGATACCGCATTTGCAAAGGCATTAAAATCAATTGTCGGAATTGGCGAGCATCTTGGAAAAACAGAAGAAGATACTTATGTAACGCATGTAGATCAGGTAAAACAAGACAAAGACATAACGATAACATTAAAAGATGCCATCGCAAGTGACCAGCAATTAAGGTGTTCTGTTCTGGTAACAAACAAAGACAAAACAAAGACAAAATTAAAAGATGTTCAGATGGAAGATATGAAGATAAACGATCAGGAACCAGAAGAAAACAGAGGATATGCAGTTTTAGGAAAAGGAAATGTTAAAAAAGGAACGATACATTTCTTATCAGTCAACTATCAACGGCAGGATATACCAGTAAATCCTAAAATATCATTAAAAGTCCGGGTAAAAAACAAGTTGTATCATTTTAAATTTGTATTAAAGAATCAAAGGTTCAAAAAAGCAACAAAAACAGTGAGCATCGATCAAGAAATCAAATTAAAAGGCCAGACAATTCAATTAGATGATCTGATCGTAACACCAATTGACCAGATCATTACAATAAAAGTGCTAAAGAAACAGCAGACTAAGATAAAGAATGAAGAAATATTGTTGTCTGGAACCAATCAGAGAGGTGATAAAGTCTATTTTGAAGCTTTCTTGGATGAATTTACAGGAAATGAATATCTGTATGGAACAAGAGAAAATGATGATCAGATGACATATGAATTGGATGAAAAAGATCTAACGTACACATTGAAAACAGAAGAAGGGCAGAAGCTTAAGATCAAACCATGAAAACAAAAACCCCTGAAGAATTGATTTTCTTCAGGGGGTTTTGCAACTTTTATATTTATTTTTAAGGTAAGTAGGATAGCAAGTTAAAATTTAAACAGCTTTCTTTATTGTATGATTGTTATTATTATATGTTTTGTTATATCTTACAGATATTCATGATCTGCAAGTACATTTAAGATGTTATGTCCTTCCTGAACACCATCAATGATTCTTCTAGCACGTACGCTGTCACCGATATTGATGATTTCAACGTTAGTATCAGCGAATGCTTCACGGATTTCATCAAGAACAGGAGCGTTTGCTCTCATTCCTAAGCATACGAATCCATAATCGAAAGGAAGATCTTTTTCTTCTCCATTAGCTTTTACTGTGAATGCATCAGCTTTTACTTCGCAAAGAGCTGTTTCAGTCATCTGGTTTACATTGTGTTCTCTCATTAATGTGTTTGTTCCGCATTTAGATACTGGATCTAAGTCTTTACCGATCTGAGGCATCATTTCTACGATGCTTACCTGCGCACCTTTTGGAGCGAAGTATTCAACAACGTCAAGACCTACAGCTCCACCACCAACGACAACGACTTTCTTACCTGTGCAGTCTTCTGGATAATCAGCTAAGTGGTTGATCATTCCTGTGATAGAAGCTACTTTAGATCCTTCTTTGTCGATGTGGTCATGTAATCCTTTGATTGGTGGAAGTAAAGGATTAGAACCTGTTGAGTTTACGATGATGTTTGGATGCAGTGCTTTAATTAATGGCAGAGTTGCTTCCTGTCCTTTGAAGATAAACAGGTTTGTTAATTTAGAAGCACGGTGTACAAGGTAGTCAGGGAAGTCTCTTAAACGTTTCTTATCTGGAATCTTAGAGATTTCAACAGCTAATCCACCAAGGTGATCATTCTTTTCGAATAAGAATGTAGTACATCCAACTTCAGCAGCTGTACAAGCAGCTTCAAGACCAGCAGTACCACCACCGATAACAACAACGTTACAAGGTTTATTTACTTTTTTCTTTTTATAATCAAATCCAGAGTTTACAGTAGGGTTTACTGTACAACGGATTGGACGGTTAACTCCGATACGGTTTCCAGCACATCCGATGTTACAAGAAATACATTTTCTGATGTCATCTTCATGTCCTGTAGCAACTTTTTTCACCCAGTGAGGATCAGCAATCAGTCCACGACCCATACCGATGATATCAGCATCTCCACGCTCTAAGATATCGTCAGCGACACGAGGATCACGGATGTTACCCATAGTTACACAAGGTTTGTTGTATTTTTCTCTGACAGCTTTTGCCATGTAAGATCTCCAACCATCTTTTAAGTAGTTGGCATCGATCTGGAACTGAAGAGAACCATTTAATCCAGCAGATACGTCAAATGCATCAACTTCTTCCTGGAAGTAAGAAAGTAACTCTAAAGTATCTTCTAATGTGTTTCCACCTTCCATCAGTTCATCAGCACTGATACGAACGAAGATAGGGAACATAGGTCCAACCTGTTTACGAACTTCTTCAACAACTAATTTTGTGAAGCGGGCACGGTTTTCTGGACATCCACCGAATTCATCTGTACGTTTGTTTGTTGTAGGAGACATAAACTGACTTAATAAGTAAGAATGTCCTGCATGGATCTCAACGCAGTCAAATCCACAAGCCTGTGCACGAGCAGCAGCTTCTCCATATTTTTTAACGATTTCATAAATTTCTTCTACTTTCAGAGGACGAGGAATCTCTCCACCTGCTTTAGAAGGAATATCAGATGCAGATACTGGCTGCATGTTTGTTCTCTTAGACTGAGCAGAAGCACCAGCGTGGTTTAACTGAACACCAACGCAAGCTCCGTGAGCGTGTAATGTTTCACATAATTTGAAGAAACGAGGCATATAGTTGTCATGATCGATACGGATCTGAGTTGTTCCGTTAGATCCAAGTGGTGAATCAACACTTGCGTTTTCAACCATGATCAGACCAACTCCACCTTTTGCTCTTTCTGTATAGTAATCAATGTGTAAGAAACTCATTTCTCCTGTCTGTTCACCGTAGTTAGTTCCCATTGGTGTCATCATGATGCGGTTTCTCATTGTCATGTTCTTAATTGTTAATGGTGTGAAAATGTTTTTATAGTTGCTTTTCATTAGAATTGAACCTCCAAAAAATTAAATCCAAAAAATCAAAAAATTAAATTCCATATAATCCGAGGTTGTTAGAATCATAAAAATTGGGTGAATGATTTATGATGGCTTTAGTATAACATACGGTTAATTATTTAACAAATAAATCTTTTTTGAAGAATCAATAAAAAAAATCTATTGTTTCTTTTGTGAATTCAATAAATTTACGAACAGCAGGGATCATCGGCATATTTTTAAGATAAGCCATATAAACAGTGTGGTAAGGTTTTACATTACTAAGATGTAGGATTTCCACATCATATGCCTGTAATGATTCTACATGTGCAACAAAACCAATCCCAAAATCTTCTGCAACAAGGGAAGCGATGGCATTTTCATCCGAAGATTCAAAAGCGATAGACGGTTTGATATGGTTTTGTTTGTAAATAGAATTAGTAAAACGTCCAAGACCAGAAGTCTTATCATAACCAATGACTGGATAATCCAGCAGATCCTCTAAAACGAGTTTCTTCTTATATTTTAAAGGATGCTCTGGCGGGGTAATGATCACCATTTCCTGATTAACAACCGGAACAAACTCAATTTCCGGTTCATCGGCAACGAGAGAACCAAAAACGACATCATATTTTTCATTTTTCAGATCCGCAATTAGATTTTTTGTGATCTCCTGACTTAGAGAAAACGTGATCTCATGATTTTCCTGCTGATTTAAGAAACTTCGTACAAGTCTTGGAATATAACTTTTGGCAAGTGGAAATACATATCCGATATCAATGTGCCCGCTGGAACTGCCAGCTAAGGATTTCATTTTATTTTCAGCAATTTTGATTTCATCTATAATACGATTGACATGTTCCAAAAAGATAGAGCCGTATTTGGTAAGTTCGATATTGCGTCCGTTTTTCTGAAATAAAGAAACACCTAATTCTTCTTCAAGATTAGCAATCGAACGGCTTAAACTAGGTTGAGAGATATTTAATTCTTTGGCTGCCTGGTGATAATGTTGTAATTGTGCAACTTTTTGAAAATAGTACAGTTGATTTAAATTCATACATACCTTCCTTATTATAATAATTAATGGTTAAGTTCATTATAACACGATTGATAGCCTGAAGCTATCAAAAAACACTAAAAGATATATTGGAAGTATCAATCAATATGGAATATAATATAGCCATAAGGTTGTTAAAAAATTAACTTTTGGGTGAATGAAACTAATAACAAGCATATTATTTAAGGAGAAAAATTATGGCAGAGAGAATCACAGGACATACTGAATTAATCGGATTAATGGCTTATCCAATCAGACATTCAAGCTCACCTGCAATGCATAATGAAGCATTCGCAACATTAGGACTTGACTATGCATACTTAGCATTCGAAGTTGACAACAGCACATTAGAGGATGCAGTCAAAGGACTTCGTGCTTTAAAGATGGTTGGATCTAACGTATCAATGCCGAACAAAACAGTTGTAGGACAGTACTTAGACGAGTTATCTCCAGCAGCTAAAATGGCAGGAGCTGTTAACACGATCGTAAATGACAACGGAAAACTGATCGGACATATCACAGACGGTATCGGATACATGCAGTCATTAAAAGACAACGATATTGATGTGATCGGTAAAAAAATGACAATCGCTGGTGCTGGTGGAGCTGCGACAGCAATCGAGATTCAGGCTGCCTTAGACGGTGTCAAAGAAATGTCAATCTTCAACATCAAAGATAAATTCTGGGCTAATGCTGAAGAAACAGTAAAGAAGATCCGTGAAAACACAGATTGTATCGTAAATCTTTACGATCTTGATGACAAAGATAAATTAAGAGAAGAAATCGCAGACAGCTACTTATTCGCACAGGCAACTGGTGTAGGAATGAAACCATTAGAAGGACAGACAGTTGTTCCTGATGAAACATACTTCCGTCCAGACCTGATCGTAACAGATACAGTTTACGCTCCAAGAGAGACAGAAACATTAAGACTTGCTAAGAAAGCTGGATGTAAGACAATGAACGGTCTTGGAATGATGTTATTCCAGGGAGATGCTGCTTTCCACTTATGGACAGGAAAACATATGCCGATCGACCATATGAAAGAAGTATTAGATATCAAATATGACTAAGATCAGTCATAACCATATAGCAAACGAGAGGAATTATTAAAATGGATAAAAAATACATACCAAGTGCCTTAGTTCTTTATCTGAACTATTTCATTCATGGAATCGGATGTTCCATCTTAAGTCAGCAGGTAGTAAAAGAAATGCTCGCAAGCCAGTGGGGATTAAAAGATGTTATGGCAGTAACTTCCATTGCAGCAGCATTAGGATTGGGACGTTTGATCTCCCTTCCATTTGCAGGACCTTTATCTGACAAATTAGGACGTCGTTTATCAGTGATCATTGGATGTGCTTCATACGTTATTTTCTTAGTAGGGATCGCATTCTCACCAAACACAACAATTGCTTATATCGCAGCAGTTCTTGGTGGTATCGCGAACTCATTCTTAGATACAGCAACATACCCAGCTGTAACTGAAATTATTTACAAATATACAGGTATCGCAACAATGGGGATCAAATTCTTCATTTCTGTTGCACAGTTATTAATGCCTTTCTTCTTAGGTGTTGTAGCAGGAACAAGCATGTCATACTTAATGCTTCCAGTTATCGCTGGTGTATGCATCGGTATCATGGGAATCTTAGCAATCTTTGCTCCATTCCCAGCAACATCTGAAGCAGGAAAATCTGAATCTTTCATCAGCAACTTAAAGAATGCACATTTCTCTATCGAAAGTATTGCATTGATCCTGATCGGATTCACAAGTACAGCTACATTCCAGTTATGGTTAAACTGTGCTCAGACATTTGGTACTGAAATTGCAAAAATCCCATCTCAGAACGTATCTGTGATGCAGACATACTATTCTGCAGGTACAATGGTAGCATTATTCGTAACAAGTGTATTGATCACAAAATTCAAACAGGTAAGATTCCTAGTGATCTACCCAGCAATCTCTCTTGTAATGTTAGCATTAGTTTACATTATTAAGACACCTATGATCTGCTATGTTGGAGCATTCGTGATCGGATATGCAGCAGCAGGCGGAGTGCTTCAGATGGCAACAGCCGTTGTAAATGATCTGTTCCCTAAAATCAAAGGAACAATCACAAGTTTAGTTATGATCGCATCTAGCTTATGTAACTATACAATCTTAACAGCAGCTGCAAAAATGACATCTACAAGCGTAATCATGATGAATATCGTAATTACAGCAATCGGAATCTTATTAGCACTTTTCGTAAACGTACGTTATGGTGTATTATTAAAGAATGCAGAAGAGGCATCTAAAAATTAATTAGTATTGGTAACAGGAACTCCCGAGGTTTATGCTTCGGGAGAATGTTCAGACAATAGGAGGAAATTGTCAATGAATACAGTAAAAGTAAGAAATATTGAAATCGGAAGCGGAGTTCCTAAAATCTGTGTACCTATCGTAGGCGTTACAAAAGACGACATCATCGCAGAGGCAAAGACATTTGACTCTATCCCTGTTGATATGGTTGAGTGGCGTGTTGACTGGTTCGAGAATGTATTCGAGTTTGACAAGGTTGAGGAGGTATTAAAGGAGCTTCGTGATGCTCTCGGAAATATTCCAATCCTTATGACATTCCGTACTTCAAAAGAGGGCGGAGAAAAAGCTATCGAGGCAGAGGCTTATGCAGAGCTTAATATCAAAGCTGCCCAGACAGGATACGTTGATTTTGTAGATGTAGAGATTTTTACAGGCGATGAGATTGTAAAGAAAATCATCGACGGCGTACATGCTGCAGGTGCAAGGGTTATCGCTTCAAACCATGACTTCTTCAAGACTCCTGCACAGTCTGATATTGTTTACAGACTTCGCAAGATGCAGGATATGGGAGCTGATATCCCTAAGATTGCGGTTATGCCACAGAATAAGCGAGACGTACTCACACTTCTTTCAGCTACAGAGGAAATGGTTACAGATTACGCTGACAGACCAATCATCACAATGTCAATGGCAGGCACAGGTGTTATAAGCCGTCTCTGCGGTGAGGTATTCGGATCTTCAATGACATTCGGTGCCGCAAAGA
>OHDS01000172.1_pt1 | contig 41541 bp, 34 predicted proteins | sample 1567031 | NCBI WGS metagenome assembly OHDS01 (sample SAMEA3879503, study PRJEB24766) | human gut metagenome | biome: human-associated habitat; feature: feces | place: USA | collected 1985/1987
TATGGAAATCGCCATTTCTGGTGCAGAGGATATTACGTAGATACTGTAGGGAAAAATGCAAAGAAGATACAAGAATATATTCAAAATCAATTACAAAATGATTTAGAGTATGATCAGATGACACTAAAAGAATATATTGACCCGTTTACGGGTGAGCCAGTAAACCAAAATAAATAAAATAAGCCCCATAGGGCTTAATAAGTAAATGACGGTACAGTTGGCGAACCAAATTCGATGAGTCTTTAGACTTAGCGTCGGTAATAAGCCCTTATAGGGCTAGTACAAACCACCGGCTAAGCCGGTGGTTTTGATTGACCCAAGACATAAATAGACAAGAATATGTAACAAATGGCAAAAAGAGAAAAAGTCAAAAATGATAAAATAATTGTATGAAAATAAAAATTAAGGGAGGAAAATAAATGTTTTGTCCAAAGTGTGGAAAAAAAGTAGAAACGGGAAAGTTTTGTATGTATTGTGGTTATAAATTTCCATTTGGGGCTGAATCAGAGAGTATGAAGAAAAATCAAATCAATAATGGTAATTCAGTACCAATAGAACAAATGGAAATTTATAGTTATAAAGAAACAGAAAATTATGATTACAGGAATTTAGAAACAAAAAAGCCGTCAGGAATTCGTGGTATATATATTCTAGATTTTTTGATCCGTATGGGAAGAAAAACGAATATTCCAACAGCTATTTATCTTGTATTAAATGTTTTTATCATTGGGGCATTTGCAACTTTTTTCTTCCAGTTAGATGAAATTTGGGGAATGCTTACAGGATTATTGTTTTATATTGGGTCAATAACAATTGCATTATCACCAATTGGGGAGGCAATTATAAGATTCCAATCAGAATGTAAGAAAATACAAGATGCAAATATCTTACTACGATTAGAACCATTATTTGCAGAGGTATATTACAAAGTGAAAAAGGAATATCCAGAAATTCCGGGGAATATTAAATTATTTTTGATTGAAGATGAATCACCGAATGCATTTGCGATAGGAAAAAGAACAGTATGTGTAACAAGGGGATTATTGTGCTATTCAGATGAAGAAATTAAAGGTGTTTTAGGACATGAATTTGGACATCTAGTACATCAAGATACAGATCGACTCCTTGTAGTGGCTATTGGAAATACAATTATAGCAGCAATTGCAATGGTATTCCAGGCAATAGCAGTTGTGATTAATGTGGTTTCAGGAATTGCAGCAAAAATAGCAAGAAGTGACGAGGGTATTTTAACAAGTATGTTTGGTGTACTTTCAAGTGTAGTTATGGCAATCTGTGTTCAGGGATTTTTAAAAGTTTGGACCAATATAGGCGTGCTTTTATGTATGAAAACAAGTAGAGATTGTGAATACGAGGCGGATGCATTTTCAAGCCATCTTGGATATAGTAATGGATTGCAAATGACACTTAGTAAGTTTGCAGAATATGAGGCACCTAAGGGATTATTAGCAAGTCTTGCAAGTTCTCATCCAGAGAGCGAAAGCAGAATTCGAAGATTACAACAAATAGACATGTAAATGATATGGGGGATGACGATGAGTTTTAATGATAGAAAAGAAGGACAATTCCTGGATGCATCACCAGATCAACAGGAGAAAGCAAAACAAGTTTATCAATATTTATATGAAGCACAAGATGAAAATGAAACAGGGGAGATAATTCGAGCAATTGTGATAGTAGCAGTTATGTTTGGACTGGCAATAGCAATCGCATTTCATTATATTGGAGGATCATCTATAGGTGGTAATAATGGTTCTGGGGATTACTATACACCAACAACGGAACAGTCAAATACTTCAAACGAAGATTCAACAGATGATGAGCCAGAAGGTGGTGACGGAGATCCATATTACGATACAGAATCAGACACTGATACCGATTCTGCTTTGAATTATGTTAATCCTGATAATGAATCAGATTATTCAAATTGTTTATCGCCAGATGATTATACAACTTTTGAAACAGATGCAGGAGATACAATAGCTTACCCTAAAAATTTCTTTACTTCTGTAACCATGAATGATGAAGAAATAGCATTTACAGCTTCTACTGATTATCCACAGTATAATATTTATATGAGGTCGGCAGAGGATGAGAATTCAATAGAAGAGGTTAAAAGACGGATTTTAGAGTATAAAAAAGAAATAGATAATGTGACTTATCAATATCCTGCAGATGAATCGAAAATCAAAGTTGGAGATAATGGATATGCTAAAGCAGTTATAGCTGGAATGTGGGATGAATCCGAAAATATCAAAATTTATTATGTGGTTGCATCTAATGGGAAGGATACAAGAATTTTAGAATTCAAATATATACCAGATGATTCCGCAGAAGATGATTATTCAGATCAGAATTATATGATTGACTGTTTGTACAGAGGTACTTCATTTACAGGAAGTACATATCAAATGAGGACACATGATCAATTTATGAATGATGAACTAGGTGAAAAAAAATAATTATATATTTTTGGAATGTAGGAGATTTCTATGAAAAAGTGTAAAAATTGTGGAATAATGATGTTGGATGAGGCTAACTTTTGTCCAGAATGTGGTTGTGAGAACAAAACCATAAAGAACCCAATGCCGTCTAATAATAAAAATACATTTAATAATAAGAATATGGCTGATAATAAAAAGAAAAAGAGCAAAAAACCTTTAATTATTATATTATGTTTAATATGTGTGGCAGCAGGTGCGTTTTTGATTGTAAATAAATTTATGACAAGCAATGATGATCAAAATGGAATAAAAAATAAACAGGCTGTATTATATGATAATTATATTTATTATTTTGAAGGAGAAACATTTTACCAGAAAAAAGTCGATAATGAAGATGACTCTGATACAGCAATTATGAAGTTTTCAGGTGAAACAAAGGGTGATAGTACATATAAAAATCTAGTAGTTTATAAAGATAGATTATATGCGATTCAACAAGAGCAAACTGATGAAACGACAAATTTTTATATAGTTTCAATGAAATTAAATGGAACAGACTATAAAAAAGAAGTAACTCCACCGAAATTTAAAGGAGAAGATGAATCATCATATATGGGCTATTTAGAAAGTTTTTCAATCGCAAATAATACGATATACTATACATACGCTAATTATCCAGTTTCGTATTATGCAATATATAAACATGAAATAGGGACATCGAAATCAATTGATACAAAGTACAGTAAATATGAAACTCCAGTGTTATATGAACAGTATGCATATTATATAAAAGATGATGATGGAAAAGCAGAAAAACCAACTGTAATAAAAAGAGATATTGAAACAGGAAAAGAAACAACGGAAATAACTGTTCAAGAAAGAAATGCGACAGCTTCATCACTGGGAGTAGGAAAAGATAAATTTGTATTTTCAACAGATTCAGCTATCATTTGGAGAAAACCAAATGATGAAAATGATTATAATATAGAAGATGTGGTAGGAAATGCGGATTCATTTTATATAGTTAATATGAATAATAAAGAAATAATTTATTGTGCAGATGATGTTTACTATAAATGGGATATTGAAGAAAAAGTTTCAGAAAAATTATTTTCAGAAGAAGATCTAGGAAATGATTTTGGGGCAAGGATAACAGGAATTGATCAAGTTGGAGATCAGCTTATGATCTATGGATTTTTTGATGAAAATGATGATGGATTTTTGTTCTTTATAAAAGAAAAAGAAGATACGGATTATGAGAGTAAAGTAAGAGCAATATTATCAGGATATTAAGACTAGTAAAGCTGTGACTTTTAAGTGTAAAAAATGACTTGAAAGCCACAGTTTTTTTATTTGTAAATTAACAGAAATAGACAAGAATATGTAATAAACAGACATAAATTGAAAAAAAGAAGATGGTAAAATAAGAGTAGTTAAAGGTAAAAGTTAAGAATTATTTTTATAGGAGAAAGAATATGGCTACATTAGATAATGGTAATGGCGGATTAGACAAAAATGCGATAATAGATGAGAATAAACAAATTGATTTAAAATGGAAGGAAATAAGTAAGTTAGGGAAAGATTTTATTGAAGATAAGGAAGGTCTGCAAAAAGCATTAGAGCATTCCAGAAAATTACGAGATAAAAATAAAAGACAAGAAATTATGAGAGATTTAGAGCTAGCATTACAAGTAACATATGAAAAATATCAGAAAAAAGTAAAATATGAAATGGATAAATTAGAGGCACTTCAAATAAAAATAGACAAGGATACAGAAGTATTAGAGAAGCAATTTGTAGAAGAAAGAGATAGCTTAGAGGGACTAAAGATGAAAGCTGTAGATTGGGATCCTAAAGAGGAAGCAGCAAAGGCTGAGAAAGAAAGAAGTGAATTAGAACAAATAGCATTAGCAAATAAAGAAAAACTTAATTTAAGAATACAGGATATGCAGAGACAACAAAGAGAAATGAGAGCCAAAAAACTAAGTGGTAGGGAATAATGAGTGGAGAAGGTACAAGAATAGAATGTTTTCAAATAAAAAAAATTCCAGATTTAAGTTTAAATAAGTATCAGTCGTTAGCAGATACAGGAATTGACGGGGTTTTGAAACGCCATGAAAATTTTTTGAGATTATGGCATGGAGTTTGCATGGAAAGCAATACTAGTTTCCATTTGCTGTATCTTTATTTGCCAGAAGAGATAATTGGAAATCGATTGAAAATTTATTTTTTATTACAAGGAGATAATGTTGAAATTGTAAAACCCTTAATAAATAAATCGCCATTAAGTGAATTCTTTGTGTTTGAGAAAAGTGTATTACCATGTGTCAATTTTACTGCGGGAACAACATTAACAAAAAAGGAAAGAGTAGCTGATATATATAATCCTATGACAGGAAAAGTAAAGTCGATTCATTATGTTCCAAAGTGGAAGATGAATGAAAAAGCAAGATTATACGACTTATTTCAAATGTTGGAAATAGTTGGTCAAGCGTATCCAAAACAAAAAGAATGTGCTTTTCGTGTAGATTTTTATCCAGTTTCAATGTCATCGATAACAAGAAATAGTTTTCAACCTGTTTTAAAGGATCTTAGAGGAGAAAACGATATTAAGTTAATAAGTGATATAGAAAGTGTAAAAAGTGATAATTATGTGAGGGATATTAGCAAGGAATATGAAGATTGGATAACTAATATTGAAACAAACCCACATTTTAGAATTAATGTGTATGGGTTTGCTGATAATACATTTCAATCAAAGATTATTCTAAATGCAGCAGGAGCAGAAGCATTAAGCGAAGGTGATTTTTCAGTTGCGCCAATTAAAGCTGATTCAGATGGACGGTTTAATATTTTAAGTAGAATGGGAGAATATGCAGAAGATTATTGTTTTTATCCTAACCAGGCAACGTTAAAAAGCTGGTCAACTACATGGTGTTTGTCAGAGGTGGTTCCATTTTTTAGATTCCCGGTATTATATGATGGAGAAACTATACAGATTTCAAAAGAAACGGCTCCGGCAATAATGGAAGATGGTATTTATTTGGGAAAAGATCTAAACAATTATCCGGTCTATATACCATTGAAAAATTTACCCAAACATGCATTTTTTACTGGAATGCCAGGGGCAGGAAAAACAAATACAATGCTTCATTTAGTTACGCAACTTAGAAAAAATAAAATTCCGTTTCTTGCATTAGAACCAGCAAAAAAAGAATATCGAGCATTATTAGGTTATAAAGAAATGCAGAATATTTATTTATTTTCTCCACATCTGCAAAGTCATTTTCCATTACGAATGAATCCAATGGAATTCCCTAAAGGAGTTAGATTAAGTGAACATATTAATGCTTTATTGGAAGTATTTGAAGGATCGTTTATTTTAGAAGGTCCAACATATAAATTTTTGAGTAGTTCAATTGAAAAATCATATATTGATCTTGGATGGGATATAGAGGATGTAAATGAAAATGAAATCGGATACCCAAGTTTACAAGATGTTTATGACAATTTGGAACAGGAAATTGAAAAATCAAGTTATGATGGAGAATTAAAAGGAAATATTCGTTCATTTTTACAGGTAAGATTAGGGGGCTTGATGGAAAGAGATGCAGGAGAGGTATATAACACGAAAGCATCAACATTAAGTCCTGAAGAATGGTTGAATGTTTCAGCGATTGTGGAATTAGAAGTATTGTCAGAACAGGCAAAAAATTTCTTTGTTTTATTAGTTTGTCATTATATATTGGAAACGTTAAGAGTTAATCCTAATGGTGGGATTGATGATAGTAGAAATTTATTGCCAGTTAGACATGTTGTTTTTATTGAAGAAGCACATAATATTATAGCTTCTTCAGCACGACAGTCTAGTGTGGAATCTATTGATCCTAAAGTATCAGCAACACAATATATTGTAAAGATGTTAGCTGAGGTAAGAGCATTGAGAGAAGGAATTGTGATTGCAGATCAGCTTCCAACAGCTTTGACGAGTGAAGTTATTAAAAATACAGGATTAAAGGTAGTTCATCGAATGACATCACAAGATGATAGAGCACAGATTGGAGCTACAATTTCAGCAACACCATTACAGATGGAAAGAATGGCGTCATTTACAAGTGGTAGAGCATTTATTTATCATGAGAAAACTTTGAAAGCATATGAAATGCAAGTAGCTGAGTGGATAAAACCAGAGATAGATTTTGATTCATCAAATGATACAGAATTATATTCCAGAATATGGCTTACTTCATCAATGAAAAGAACAATAACAGCGGCATTTAAGAATTGGTATGAAGAAGTTAGTGAAAAACTTTATAATGAGATAAATAACTTATATAAAAATGCTACTAATATTTCAGATAAGATAGAAAAAGCATTGGTAAAATCTCAAAAAGCAAGATTATTGGAAGAAACTAATAAAATTATACAAAAATATGAAGGATTAAAAAAATTATGGATTTTGTCCAAGGAAAAAAATTATCCATTAATAAATCAATTAGATGAAATGGAAAGAGATATTAGACAAAAACTAGAAACTATAGAACTTGTAGAAGTAGGAAAGGACTAGAATATGTGTGATGTGTTATGCATTATAGTAATTATAGGGATTATAGCGTATGTGATATCTATCATTACGGAAAATAATAAAAAAGCTGCAGAAAGAGAACAACAAGAGAGAAGAAGAGTTGAAGAAAACAAGAAAGAACAAGATAAAAGAGTTGTTGGTGCATGGAATACTATTCGACAATTTTTAAAACAAGAGCAAAATTATAATATGACAAAAGATGAGGAACTTGATCCTACATACAGATTTGCTGTGGAGGTAGAGGGATCTCTTGTTGGATATTACAATGGAAACTATAAAAGTGTCGTATCAGCATTATATGATAGTGTGAAAATTGTTCAAGGAGAACAGAGAAATATTGCAGAACATATGATAAGACAACTAGAAGAATTGGGGAAAAAGCAAGATGCATTACCCGACAATATTATGATGAATTCAGGAGAATATGGGAAAGCTAATCGATTATATTTAACATCAATTGAGAAATTAATACAGCGAGATAAAGCAGAAGAAATAGTTAAACAATATCAGGCAATCATAGATGATGTTGATTATTATAATTTTATAAATATTAATTTAAATGAATTATTAAAAGCAGTATGGTTTTTTGCTTTAGAACCAAGATTTTCATCAGAATTTGATTCTGCTAAAAAAGTATTTTGTAGAATCTGTAAGAAAAGAAAATTTGATATAATGATTGCTGATTTATACGTGAAAAATAAAACAGGTGGAGAAGATGCAATAAGAGAACCAATTGATAAAATTTTGAAATTAGATTATGAAAAGAAACTAAAAACGAGATTATTAACTATAGTAGCCTCTTCTTTAATGTGGATGAAGGCGTATAGCAGTGAAAATATTATATTGCAGTATATGCTTTCGAAAGAAATGGAAATGACACCAAAAATGAAACAGAGATTGCATGACCTTAGTAAAGGTAGTAAATCACCTAAAGAATATTTAAAAACTTCTTCTGATGAGGAATTATATTTTGATGTGTCAGCATTAGCATGGCAAGAAGATGATTATATTGGATTATTTGATAATTTTGCATTTCAAGAAAAAGTGCTTACATATTCTTTAGCTGTAAGAGATGAAGATAAAGAATTATTTGTAACTAAAGAAATCAAAATTCCATCCCTTATACAGGTGGAAACAAAATTAAAAAATATATTTAAACAAGAATATGGAGATGTGGTTAAATCCCAAATTGTAAATGGCAAAGGACTTTCTGGAAGTGATGAGGAAGAAATGATGGGAATTTTAATTTCTTCTGAAGAATGTCAGCAGTTAGGCGTTTTCACGTATCTTGTTAAAATAGGAAAGAAATTAAATATTAAATTTTATACGTTGTTTATGCCCAAAGAACAACAATTGGACAAACAAAGACAGCAGGCATTATCGTTATACAAAAAATTAAGTCCTTCTGTAGCTATGTGGGAAGCAAGTTTAAAGGAAACAACGTTATTAGCAATACAGCAATTATTAAATATTGAATCTGGAAATTCTGAAAATCATAGTAGCGTAGTAAATGAAACAGTAGACAAAGATCAACCTGTTTTTTAAAAGTAAAAGATATGGAGAGTAGTGAAAATAAACTGAATCCATATCTTTTATAGTATAGATAAGAGAATGAACAAGATAAAAAAATTATTATTTGCTGAATGTTATATACGCACACACTTTGGATTTTATTGTCCGGGATGTGGTGGAACAAGAGCATTTTTAGCAATAATCCATGGACATATTATAAGATCATTACAGTATAACCCAATTATATTGTTACTTATAATAGATATTATATTAATGAAAGCTTTAAATATCATAGATAAGAAAAATCCAAATGGTCGTAAGATTTTAGATTATAAGATAAAATATAATGTTATGTTATTGATTTTATGGGTAATATATTTTATTGTACGGAATTATTTATTGATTATAATGAACGTAGATATAGTTGGAGATTTTATAAAATAATTTAGAGGAAGATTACAAAATGCAATTAACAAACAACTTGCTTCACACCATAATCCTACAAACTCTCTCAACCATCCAAGTCTACCTAACCGGCTGCATCATTTTCTCAGTTAAAGGGAAAGACAGAAAATACATCTTAATGATCAGCATCCTAAAATGCCTGATCTACAATGTATTATCAAACATTATTTATGAGCAGCACATGGGCATAGATATGCGTGTGATCGGGATCATAAATATAGTATTATTAATGTTCAATTTTTCAGTCATAAAGATACTTACAGGAATTGAATATTTAAAGATATTTTTCGGATCAGTGATACAAGAATTATTTACAATGATCGCCGTCGGGATGCCATATATTTTGATTTATGGATTTTACAACCACAATTTTAATATCAGCAGCTACCTTGATAAACCATTAAACTGGTATGTTTTGCCAGCAGTCATTATCATTCTATGTTTGATTAGATTTTCTTGTAAAATTGCAAATAAATTTCTATCATATTTTGCAAAGAAACCGATCAAACATAGAAAGATATATATAGCCGTTGTTACAGCCGAATTTGCGTGGCTGATCTTTGCGTATTTCAAAGAAGTAGACAGTGTGGGAGCATGGTTTTGTGGAATTGCTCAGATTGTGCTTTCAATTCTGATCTTATACATAGCTTCTTGTATTTACCGTCAAAAAACAACGAAAAAGATTCAGTGGGAAAACGAACAGTTACTTTCTGAAAAGGCGATGCTGCAGGAGTATTATGAAACATTAGATGAGCAGATTAAACTAACAAAAAAGTTTCAGGATGATGTATTGAAACAGATGGAAGAAATTGATGATCTAATGAAAGTAAATCAAGGAAATGTAGAATTGGAAAAGTATTTAACGCAATTAAAAGATAGACACCAACAACTAAAAGATACCAAAAAGTAACTGAAAAACATTCTCAACACCCCACAATCTTACATAATTAGACAAAAACATGTAATAAATCGACACGAATCCTCAGCATAAAAATGATAAAATAAATATAGTTTATGTACAAAAATGTTTAAGTTATGTGCTAAAATAATGGTAAAGAGGATAGAGAATAGTAATGAGAAAGATTGTAGTATGTGAGGATGGAGAAAGAGAAGCAGAGAAAATACAAAAAATACTGCAAGATGATCAGGGGATTTTTGAGGAAGAAGTGGAGATATTTCTATATACAACAGGAAAGAAGTTAATTGATGATTGTAAATCTGGCAAACTAACCCCAGATCTTGTTTTTATGGATATTGAACTTCCAGATATGACAGGTATTGAAGTGGCGAAAGAGATTAATTATTTAGTGCCGTATTGTTATATTGTATATGTGACGAATCATGTGGATTATTTTACGGATGTATATAGTACAGAGCATCAGTATTATGTGTTGAAGAAAGAATTAAAAGAGCATTTTCCACAGATCAAAGAGAAGATCTGGAGGATGGAGCAGGAACATAATGACACAATTATAATTCCAATAAAGAACAAGCAGCAGAAGATGCTTCACAAAGAAAGTATTCGTTATATGGAGAGAAAAGGACGGAAAACATATATCCATGTAGTAGATGATGATATTGTAGAAACATCCCTCCGATTAGATGAGCTGGAAACACTTCTTGGCAGCTATTTTGTAAGATGCCATAATAGTTTTATTATTTCAATGAAACATCTGGATAATTATAAAAGAGAATGTGCAACAATGGATGACGGCGAGAATATTTCCATTAGCCGTAAATATCAGCCATATGTCAGAAGGCATTTTGTTCATTGGTCTAAGAAATTTTTTGGGGTGGGGCAGCAAAAGGAAATATAAGGAATGACGGTTGATAATAATGTGTTACATAACTTGATATTGGAAACATTGATGGCAATTAATATATACATGGTAGGAAGCATTTTGTTTCAATTTACAAGACGAGGAAAGAAAGTTTTTCTCGTCTTGTCTTTATGTAAATGTAGTTTATGGAATGTTGTGGATATGGCGTTATTAACACAGAAAATTGTGCCAGACGGAAGAATTCAGGTGGTTTTAAATCTTCCAATTTTGATTTCTTTTTTGATCGTAATCAAAATATTTTCAGGCTTTGACTGGTTAAAAGTATTTTTAGGTTCCGTGATACAAGAATTACTTAGTTTTCCACCATTATTTTTATATTTATGTGTCTATCGTATTTATACGGGAGAATGGCATGGATTAAATGATATGTATGCACCACTTGGATGGTATGTAGTCATTGGATCGGCGCTTACATTGGTTGCAATCTATATTTATAAATATTTTGTAGAAATTATATTCGGTAATTATGCAAAATGGGAGTTAAAACAAAAGGGGATGTATTGGGGATTTATTATTGTTATGGTCTTGATTACATATGGAAGTGTCTGGACAAAAGATCATTCGTTTGAGGTAAGTCGTTATATTATAGTGGTCTCTGTGATTTCAGCTCTGTTTTTATATGAAACTTTATGGTTTTGGAGATGGCGAAAGAATCAGAAAACAGAACAGGAAAATAAGAATCTAAGATATGAAAATTCCGTTATGAAAGAATACTATGATACATTGGAAAATCAAGTAGAGGTTGTAAGGAAATTTCATCATGATATCAATAAGCATATGGATGTATTGAATGAGATGCTAGACAAAATGGAAAACCCAGAGGTTAAATTATATTCTGAGCAATTAGAAGAAGTATATCAAGAGATGAAACCAGTTATTTATTGTTCCAATCCAATTGTGAATGCGGTATTGGTTAATAAAGCGCATCAATGTGAAGAAAAGCATATTAAATTTACCATTGATATGATGGGTTTTGAGACAAAGAAGATGAAAGAAATTGATCTGGTGGCATTATTGTCAAATCTTTTAGATAATGCGATTGAAGAATGCGAAAGAATTCAGGATAAATTAGATAAGAAAATTTACATACATGGCTGGAGAATCCGCAATAATTTATTTTTAGAAGTAAAAAATACAACAGAGAAAGAAGTCATCGATTCTTCAACATTTAAGACAAAAAAAGATCCGAAATCTCATGGAGTTGGAATGAAGATCATAAAAGAAATCATAGAAAATTATGAGGGAATAACAGATATAGAAATAGAAAATGGAGAAATTGAGATATTAATTCAAATTCCAGATAAATAATTCCATCAAATCCATTGGAAACCACTACTCAAAATGTTAAAATAACCACAAAGGAAGTGATGCACAATGGAATATTACGGAACCTTGGGACCAACCTGTTGCGAACCAACGATTTTAAAGAAGATGTTTGATGCCGGAATGACAGGGATCCGGTTGAATTTATCACATAGTTCATTAGAAGGAAGCCATGCATGGATTTATCATTATTTTGAGGCAGCGAAGCAGACAAAAGGAGAGAAGAAGTTAATGATCGATCTGATCGGGCCAGAACTTAGAATTGGATATCTGGAAGGAGATATGGGCCTTTCAACAGGAGCACATGTGGTTATAGGACATGGTGGAATTTTAGTACCAGAAGAAATCATGCCGCATATCAGAAGAGATCAGGAAATTTTATTAGATGATGGGAAAATAAAACTGATCGCAGAACGGAAAATATCACCACGATCCTGGAGATGCCGCATTGTCTGTGGAGGAGTATTGACGGCACGTAAAAGCATAGCTTTGCCAGGATGTAATATCAACAATCCGACGTTAACGGAGGCTGATCTGAAGAATCTATCTTTGGCAAAACAATATCAAGTAACTGATGTTATGCTTCCATTTGTACGGAATAAAGAAGATTTGATCATACTAAGAGAAGCACTAAAACAAAACAACAGTGAAGATATTCGAATCTTTGCCAAAATAGAAAATATGACAGGAGTAGAGCATTTGGAAGAATTACTTCCATACTGTGATTATATTGTTATAGCAAGAGGAGACTTAGGAAATGTCATGCCATTATCCAAACTCCCAAAAGTGCAGGCATATATTGCAAAGGTATGCAAAGAACATAACAAAAATTTCATGGTAGTTACACAGATGCTAGACTCTATGATCCGAAACCCTTATCCAACAAGGGCTGAAGTAAATGATATTTATCATGCAGTTCATCAAGGAGCGAATGCATTGATGCTGACGGGGGAAACCGCTCACGGCAGATATCCGGTAGAAGCTATGAAGATGTTAGTAGAAACCGCAAATGGGAGTTTAGAAGAATTATGATGAATAAAAAATGGTGGCATAACAAAGTTGCATATCAAATTTACCCAAAGAGTTTTAAGGATACAAATGGTGATGGAATCGGCGACATTCCTGGAATTATCAGCAAGTTAGATTATTTAAAAGACCTAGGGGTTGATATTTTGTGGATATCTCCGATGTATCAGTCTCCGATGGTGGATAACGGTTATGATATTTCCGATTATTATGCGATCGATCCGATGTTTGGATCAATGGATGAGATGAAACAATTGATCAAGGAAGCAAAGAAAAGAAATATGTATATTCTGATGGATCTTGTTGTGAATCATTGTTCCAGTGAACATGAATGGTTCCAGAAGGCAATGGCAGATCCAGAAGGGGAATATGGATCATATTTTTATATCAAAGACGGGAAAGATGGGCAGCCACCGACCAACTGGAGATCTTATTTTGGAGGCAGTGTCTGGGAGAAGATCCCAGGGTATGACAATAAGTTTTATTTGCATTCTTTTGCAAAAGAACAACCAGATCTGAATTGGGAGAATGAGATTGTTCGTGAGAAGATTTATGAGATGATCTGTTGGTGGATGGACCAAGGACTTTCAGGCTTTCGGATTGATGCGATCATGAATATAAAGAAAGATCTGACATGGAGTGATCTGAAACCAGACGGTCCAGATGGACTCGCAGATGTATATAAGATCACAGGAAAAGTCGAAGGAATCGGAGATTTCTTGATGGAGATGAAGCATCGTTGCTTTGAACCATATGATGCACTGACCGTTGGGGAGGCTATGTTTGTAAAAGAAGATATTCTTCCACAATTTATCGGTGAAGATGGATATTTTTCTACGATTTTTGCATTTGAACCATGCCATGCCTATCGGAAAGGCAAAAATTATATGAACTATGACTGGCCACAGCCATTTGATGAATGGAGAGAGGAAACTTTTCATAATCAAGAGATTGTTGCCAAGGCAGGGTTTGAAGCGAATATCATTGAGAACCATGATCAGCCAAGAGGGGCAAGTCTGTTTATCCCAGAAGAAGATTATGGATTTTACAGCTTATCAGCACTTGCAACGATCATTTTCTGTGAGAGAGGTCTGCCTTTCCTATATCAGGGGCAAGAGATCGGGATGAGCAATCGTCAATGGAAATATGATGAATTTAATGATCTGGAAACAATCAATCAGTATCAGATCGCATTGAAGGCAGGAATGTCCAAAGAACAGGCATTGGAGATTGCAAGACATCACAGCAGAGACAATGCGAGAACACCAATGCAATGGAGTTCGGAAGAAAATGCAGGATTTTCAAAAGGAAAACCGTGGATGCCAGTTAATGAGAACTATAAAGTGGTGAATGTCGCAGAAGAAGAAAAAGAATATGGATCGATCCTGAATTTTTACAAGCGATTGATCGCATTTTATAAATCAGAAGAATATAATGAGATACTAACATATGGTGATTTCAGACCAATATATGAAAAAGAAGATCATATTTTTGCATATAGCAGGTCTTATGGATGTCGGAAACTGGTATTGATCTGTAACTTTAGTTCTAAGGAAAAAGATATTGAATTATCAGAAGACTATGAAAATGTTGTATTTGTGAATTATGAACAGATAACTGTCATTGGAAATACGTTAAAAATGAAACCGTATGAATGTGTTATTTATGAGATGTAGATCAAAAAAGAATCCTGAACGATCAGGATTCTTTTTTATCTTTAGTAAAAATCTGGACAGTGGAGCGTGCCAAGTGAAAAATTTAAAAAGAGAAAAATTGAGTGATTTTTTAGGGCTGACAGATATTTTTTCTGTCAAAAATGTAGTAACAAACTAAAAAACGCCGCACGTCCAGACAAGATTGCCCAGACGGCCGGCGATTAATGATCATACTCCCATGTGGTTGATTCCACGTGCTCCGTCAGTCATATGACCTCATGGATATTAGGTTACTATAACTGGTCAGATTCGTCAACCCTGAATTTTAAGAAAATGTTATTGATATTGTATAAATTTTCAGACAATTAGAAAGAGGTTGTGTATAAAAAGAAAAAAACAGGACATCCTCTGAATATGAGTAGAAAAAACATGATCAAAGGGATTCTGTTTCTGGCCATAGCATGTATGATTTTTGTGGCAGGACAAAGAAAATCCAATAACATAATACAGCAAAATCTGAAAAGCAATCTGATTCGATTTCATGTGAGAGCTAATAGTAACAGCAGGATGGATCAGACATATAAATTGAAAGTAAGAGATGCCGTGATCGATCAGATCAGTCCAGAATTGAGTGAAGCAAAAACGAAGGAAGAAGCATTTAAAATCTTAAAAATGCAAAAAAACAGAATAAAAAATACAGCACAGGAAATATTAAAGAAAGAGGGAGTGAAACAAAAGGTAAACGTACATTTTGTACAAGAAAAATTTCCAGAGAAAAACTATGGCCAATATACATTTCCAGAAGGTATTTACGATGCAGTAAGAATCGATCTGGGGGCAGCAAAAGGGCACAACTGGTGGTGTGTCATGTTCCCAGATCTATGCGTAACAAAAGATGACAAGGTAAGGATCAACAATACAGCAAGAAAAAAGATGGAGAAACTTTTAGGGAAAAAAACGATCAGAAAAATAACGAAAGATAAATATCTTGGATGGTTGTTTAAAGTATAAGAAGAACGGAGCTGATACAGATCGTATCAGCTCCATTTTAAGTTCTGGAATTTATTCTAATGGTTTCTTTGCAGAGACAAGAAGTAAACGTTTCTTTTTATATACACGGAATTTGGTAAGCCCTGCATTCTTAAAATATTCTAAAGTCTCATAAGTAGAATGTCTGCGATCATCACCAGAAGTCAGATAGGAAGGAATATTAGAAACAATTCGCAATGCCTCAGGAAGGGCAGATTCTCCAACATAAAGTCTTCCGCCGGGAACTAAGACACGAAATGCTTCATTAACAAACTTCTGTGGATCTTTAAATGTGTGGAAATCGTCACATACAGTGATCACACGAAAGCTGTTATCATCAAAAGAAAGAAAATCACTGTAACCTGTCTCAAAATGAAGTTCTGGCCAAGTTTGCTTTGCGATAAGAATCTTATCCTCAGATTCATCGATACCATATCCTTCAACATCCTTCCAGCGTGTCAGTTCATGTAAAAAGGTACCATCACCGCAACCGACATCTAATATATTATCTGTATCTCTGACGCATATTTTCTTGATCATTTCATCCCGTAAAGCATCTCTCATAAGAAACTCCTTTCGTATGCCTTGTGGTTTGTATGCCGTCTCTTTATTAACTTTCATTATACCAGATTCTGGTATACATGGAAAGAAGAGCACTAATTTTTGATTATAACATAGAAGAAAAATTTGTCAAATAATCTTATGGATGTATTCGGTTAACATGAAAACAGGATATGTGTTATACTTATTTACAGTGAATACGAAAAAAGGAAAAAGAAATTTATGAAGAATAAAAAGCACATAGTAACTGGTATTCTGGCTCATGTGGATGCCGGGAAGACAACACTATCAGAGGCAATTTTATATACTGCAGGGAATTTGAGAAAAATCGGACGTGTGGATAATGGAGATGCATTTTTAGATACTTATGAACTAGAACGGTCCAGAGGAATTACCATTTTTTCCAAGCAGGCAGAGGTTTCAATGAATGAGATGGATCTTACTTTGCTTGACACACCAGGACATGTGGATTTTTCTGCGGAGATGGAAAGAACCCTGCAAGTGCTTGATTATGCGGTTCTTGTGATCAGCGGAGCAGATGGTGTGCAGGGCCATACTTTGACATTATGGAGTCTGCTTGAGAGATATAAGATCCCAACATTTTTATTTATTAACAAGATGGATCAGGACGGAACACAAAAAGATCAATTGTTGAAGGAATTACAGGAACGTTTAAGCAGCGGATGTATCGATTTTGGAGAAAAGGGCAGTGATGAGTTTTATGAGATGATTGCTATGGAAGATGAGGCGTTACTGGATCATTATCTGGAATCAGGTGAGATCACGGAATCCAAGATCCGGGAAATGATCGCAGAACGTAAGATTTTCCCATGCTTTTTTGGATCAGCGTTAAAACTTCAAGGAGTCAATGAATTTCTGAGTGATCTTGCATTTTATACAGAAGAAAGAGAATATTCAGAGGAATTTGGTGCACGTATATTTAAGATCACAAGAGATGAAAATGGAAATCGTCTGACACATTTGAAAGTAACAGGTGGAAATTTAAAGGTAAAAACAGTTATTACAGAAAGTGATGAAAAGATCAATCAGATCCGTATCTATTCGGGAGAAAAGTATGAGACAGTAAATGAACTGCAGGCAGGAAGAATCTGTGCGGTTACAGGACTTTCAGATACGATACCTGGGCAGTGTCTGGGAGCAGAGCAGGGCGGATATGAACCTGTGTTAGAGCCAGTACTTACTTACCAGATGATATTGCCAGAAGAGACAAGTGCAAGCGTGATGCTTCCAAAACTTCGTCAGCTGGAAGAAGAAGAACCAGAACTTCACATCATCTGGAATGAAGAATTACAAGAGATTCAGGTGCAGATCATGGGAGAGGTTCAATTGGAGATCCTAAAGAGTCTGATCAAAGAACGCTTTGATGTAGATGTGGAATTTGGACAGGGCAATATTGTATACAAAGAGACGATAGCAGATGTTGTAGAAGGTGTTGGGCATTTTGAACCGTTAAGACATTATGCAGAAGTACATTTGTTGATGGAACCGCTGGAGAGGGGAAGTGGAGTTGTTATCGACACACAGTGCAGCGAAGATGTATTGGATAAGAATTGGCAGAGACTGATCATAACACATTTATTAGAAAGAGATCATAGAGGGGTTTTAACAGGAGCACCGATCACAGATATCAAGATCACGCTGGCGGCAGGACGGGCACATCAGAAACATACAGAAGGTGGAGACTTCCGTCAGGCGACATACCGTGCAGTAAGACAGGGGCTTCGTACGGCACAGAGTGTTTTATTAGAGCCATATTATAAGTTCCGGCTGGAAGTTCCACAGCAGATGATCGGAAGAGCTATGACAGATATCGAAAAGATGCAGGGTACATTTGATACACCAGATACTGCAGGAGAGATGTCAGTGCTTCAAGGAATAGCACCAGTTTCTACGATGCAAGGATACCAAAAAGAAGTATTAGCATATTCCAAAGGTATGGGAAGATTATTTACAACCTTAAATGGATATGATATCTGCCATAATGAAGAAGAAATCATAGAAGCCAGTGGATATGATCCAGATAGAGATCTTGAAAATCCATGTGGATCTGTTTTCTGTTCCCATGGAGCCGGGTATAATGTCGCATGGAATGAGGTACCAGAACATATGCATTTAGAGAGCGTTCTTGCGAAAGAAATCGAGGAAGAGGAATTTGATGAACTGACACAGCGAAGGGCTTATATTGAAGAAGAATCAATTGATACAGAGGAAATCGATCGGATTCTTGAACAAACATTTTATGCAAACCAGCATAATAAAAGTAAATGGAAGAAGAAGAAAACAGCAAGGCTTGTGCAAGATTATCATACATCTGCAGAAAAATCATCGGTAAAAAGAGATATGTCCAAGAAATACCTGCTGGTTGATGGATATAATATCATTTACGCATGGGATGATCTGAAGGAATTATTAGATACGAGTGTAGATGCAGCCAGAGGAAAATTACTTGATGAAATGAGTAATTATCAGGGAATGAAGGGCATGGAGCTGATCGTTGTGTTTGATGCATATCGTGTGAAAGGACATGAAACAGAAATCACAGATTACATGAATATTCATGTAGTCTACACAAAAGAAGCAGAAACAGCAGATCAGTATATTGAAAAATTTGCCCATACCCATGGACGAAAATACGATGTAACAGTTGCAACATCCGATGGATTGGAACAGATCATTATCCGCGGACAAGGCTGCCGTCTGCTTTCTGCAAGAGAATTAAAGAGAGACTATGAAGAAGCAAAAGCACAGATCAGAACAGAATATCTGGAGAATCAGAAAAATGAGAAAACTTATATGATGGATGGAATATCCTTGGAGAAAGAACAGCCAGAGAAGGAAAACTGATCATACAAAAATGGAGGCGGTAACATGGGGAAGATTTATCTGGAAGGTGCAGATAATACGAGAGACCTTGGCGGATTAAAAACGACAGAAGGTGCAGTGATCAAAGATAAACAGCTGATCCGCAGCAACCGTTTATCAAGGATTACGCAGAAAGATAAGATTTTACTGGAAACAGAATATCATTTACAGAAAATTCTGGATTTAAGAACACCAATGGAAGTAGAACAAGAGCCAGATCTGGAAGTGGCGGGAGCTGTTTATGAGAATATTCCGTTTTTTATGGAAAGCATGGTGGGAGTCAGCCGGGAGCAGGAAACAAGAAAACAGATGTTACATATGGAAGAATTTCCAGAGATGTCAGATATTTATACGATGATGATCAAAGAAGAATTTTGCAGAAAGCAGATCTCACAGGCAGTCAGAGAGATTATGAATACAAAAAATGGTGCGGTTTTATGGCATTGTACAGAAGGAAAAGACCGTTGTGGATTGTTATCAGCAACCATTTTATTTTTGCTTGATGTGTCTGAAGATGACGTGATGGAAGATTATCTAAAGACCAATAAAGCTGCGATCACAAGAGTAGAAAAATTAAAAAAGAAACTTCATTTAGCAGGATTGCATCGCGAAAAAATCGAAAAAATAGAGGGCTATTTTGTGGCAAAAGAAGAATTTTTAAATGCAGCACTTAAAACCATGAAAGAAGAATATGGTTCTATTAATCAGTTTATGATCAAGGGATTAAATATTTCCATGCAGCAAAAAGAGGATTTTAAACAAAAAGTACTGGAGTAGACAATGGAAGAGAAGAAGAGAACAATTGTTATGTTTGGGGATTCCCTGACCGACTATTTCCCAATGGAAAAATTAAAAGATATAGATGCACAGTTCATTAACAGTGGAGTTGCAGGGGATACGATCGCAGAGATGGGTGCAAGACTGGCTTATGACGTATTTCCATATAAACCAGATATCATTATCATGCAAGGTGGTGCAAATGATTTCCTGATGTCATTGTATCCAGGAGCAAGAGTGTTAGCAGAACGATTGATCAGACTTGCACGAAGGATTCGGCGGCAATTGCCAGATACAAAGATTTATATTGAATCTATGTATCCGGCATATACCAAAAGGATTGGATTGATGCCGTCCTGGGCAGAAGGAAAATCCAATAAAGAGATTCAAAAGATCAATATAGAAATACAAAGATTGTGCAAACAGGATAACTTTGAGTATGTTGATGTATTTGATAAATTGATCGGAGAAGATGGGCAGTTGTCAAGAGAGTATACCGTGGACGGAATACATTTGCAGGAAAATGCCTATGATGTTGTAGCTGCGATCATTTATCATTTGATGGAAGGTTGATCATTAACCTTCCAAATTACAATTTCAATACATCCAGATCTTCAGGTATATAAAGTGTTCCAGTATAATACTGCTTGCCTTCCTTCATATATTTTTCTTGACGATGCAGCATATTTTTATCTTCTGTATGCCATAGAACCAGATTAGGAATCTTTAGATGTTCTGCTAATTCACAGGCATCTTTTACCGTACTATGGTGTTTTTCATAAGGTTTAAAAATATCCCTCTCACCATACACACAAAATGCTTCATGAAGCAGCCAGTCAGAATCTTTCACAAAATCATAAAGAGATTCACGATAAGGTTCATCTCCAGGAAAGGATACCCTTAATCCATTTTCCATAACCGATGTGAAACCAAACTGTTTTTCTTTTGTAGAGCCGATATCAAAGAATGTAAAAGAATCTCCAAGAATCTGAATCGTATCTCCATGTGCAATGACATGAAATACAATACGTTCATCAAAATGCTTATAAAATTTCTTACCAACGGTAAGTTTTGTCAGTGTTTTGATCGTATGAACCAGTTCTTCATGACAGTAGATCGTCAGAGTGCCATCATAAGTTCCCTTGTTCATAGAAGTAGCGATCATACGGATCATCCAGACCATTCCTAAAATATGATCATTATGAGCATGTGTCACAAAAATATTATGAATGCTTTCAAGAGGGATTCCAGCTTTGTCAAGCTGAGATAGAATTCCATTTCCGCCGCCGGCATCGACAAGGAAGTATTCTTCACCTTTTTGCATGGCATAACAAGTGTTATAGCAATGAATTGCCTGTGCATTTCCAGTTCCTAAAACGATCAGTCGTTCCATAAAAATCTCCTTTATATATCATCATAAGTGTATAAAATCATCGTATCTTTCTGCATTATATTACATTTTTATGAAGATGGGAAATTCCTTTTTACGATTCTTGATATTTCCTGTCAGTCAGCTATAATAAGGATAGTGTATACATGGAGAAAGGCGAAGGAAAAGACGATGCTTAAGATACAATACAGAGATGCAAAAGATGGAGGAATCGAAGTTCTTCGTTGTTTCAGCAAAGAAGATCAAGTAGAGATTCCTTCGGAAATTGAAGGAAAAAGAGTTACGAAGATTGGTGATTATGCATTTTCTGCGCATAAACGAAAAGAAGACGAAGCAAAAGAGATTATGATCGGCGAAGACTTTTTGGGCAGTGAAGATGAACCGATGTTTTGTGGGGAGGCAGTAAAAGAAGTTTATCTGCCACCGGATACTGTGGAAATAGGGAAATATGCATTTTATGGATGTGTAAATCTGACAACACTTGGGTTTTCAGATTCTCTTTTAAGAACAGGAGCAGGAATTTTTACAGGATGCAAGCTGCAAAAGATCTACTATGATGTTTATGAGGATAAAAAAAGTGCTTTAAGAGACGTTGTAAGAGATACTCGTTTTCCATTGCAGGTAAATATCCGTTATAAAGAAGAAAAACAAAGTCGTTTATTTTATCCAGAGTATTATGAAGAGGCTGTGGAAAATACACCAGCAAGAATTGTGGAGACACATTTTCATGGAACAGGATATCAATATCGCCAAAGTTTTTTGCGAGGAGAGATCGACTATCGTAAATATGATGATATTTTTCCAGTGGCAGCAGTTCAGGAAGATCTGGATATTGTATGGGAGATATTAGCTGGGCGTATGTTAATGCCATACGGGGTATCAGATTTTGCATGGATGCAATACGAGGGCTATGTAAAGCAGAACCAATGTGAGATGATGAATTATTTAAAAGAAGAAGATCAGATGCCATTTATCAATTTGATGGCTGAGAAGAATTATTTCAGTAAAGAAGGAATCGAAGCAGCGATCGACTGGGCATCCAGAAAGCAGAAAACAGAACTTTTAAGTATTTTGATGAACGAACAGCATAAGAGATTTCCAAAGAAAAAGAAAACATTTGAATTATAGATAAGATAAAGGGAAATGAATAATGGAAGAAAATATCAATGAGCGTCTCAGTGAACTTGGAACAAAGATCCTTGCGACGACAAGAAATGAATTATATATCCATATGCGTTTTTTAGATGTGGCATTAAGCAGTTTTGCTTATGTGATCGATCCTTCTGTAAATGGTGTTGGAACGGATGGAATGTGTATGTTTTATCATCCAGGGGCTTTAGGAGGCATGTACAGGCAAAACAGAGTCCGGATGAATCGTGCATATCTTCATATGGTGCTTCACTGCATTTTACATCATGTGACAAGAAGAAAAGGAAGAGATAAGATTCTATGGAATATTTCTTGTGATATCGCAGTCGAATCAATTATTGATCACTGGCATTTAAAATGTATCCATATGGTGCAAACAAGGCTGCGCAAAGACATTTACGGGCAGCTTGAGAGGAACCTCAAAGTATTGACAGCCGAGGGGATTTATCGACAGTTGGTTTCTTTTGGATTAGAAGAGAAGAAAATAAAAGAACTGCAGATGGAATTTCGGGTAGATGACCACCAGTATTGGCCCGAAGATCCCAAACAAGATCTTCATCAGGAAGTAGAAAATAAATGGAAGAATATCAGTGAAAAAACGGAAACAGATATGGAGACATTTTCCAGTGAAGAGTCACAACAAGCAGGGGATCTGATCGGACAGGTACAGGTAGAAAACAGAGACCGTTATGATTATCGTGAATTTTTAAGAAAATTTTCGGTTTTAAGAGAAGAAGTCAGTGTGGATCCAGATTCGTTTGACTATATATTTTACAGTTATGGGCTTTCTATGTATGGAAATATGCCATTGATCGAGCCGCAGGAGTGGAAAGAAGTAAAGAAAGTTGAAGACTTTGCCATCGTGATCGATACATCAATGTCATGTTCTGGTGATCTGGTAAAGAAATTTCTGGAAGAAACATATGGTGTGTTAACGGAAGCAGAGAGCTTTTTTCATAAGGTAAATATTCATATCATTCAGTGTGATGAGATGGTACAAAACGACCAGAAGATCACAGACGAAAAAGAATTAAAAGAATATATGGAACATTTGGAACTGATCGGAGAAGGTGGGACAGATTTCCGGCCAGCATTTGAATATGTGAATCATCTGATTGAACAGGGTGAATTTTATCATCTGAAGGGATTGATCTATTTCACAGATGGAAAAGGAACCTATCCAAAGAAGAAACCACCATATCAGACAGCATTTATTTTTATGCAGGAAGAATACGAAGATGTGGATGTACCGCCATGGGCAGTTAAATTGATCGTCGATGCCGAAGATCTTGATGAAGGAGAAGAAGAACATGAATATTAAAAGAGCAAAACAGGAAATCAAAGATTCCATTGAAGCTTATCTTACAAAGGATAATTATGGAGAATATAAAATACCATCCATCAGACAGCGTCCGATCCTTTTGATGGGCCCTCCGGGAATTGGAAAAACACAGATCATGGAACAGATCGCAAGAGAATGTGAGATTGGATTGGTAGCTTATACGATCACGCACCACACAAGACAGAGTGCGATCGGTTTGCCATTTATCAGAGAAAAAGAATATAGTGGACAAACATATTCTGTTACGGAATATACGATGAGTGAGATCATTGCATCTGTTTATGAAAAGATTGAACAGACTGGAAATAAAGAAGGTATTTTATTTATCGATGAGATCAACTGTGTATCTGAGACATTGGCACCAACAATGCTTCAGTTTTTGCAGTGTAAGATGTTCGGAAATCAGAAAGTACCAGATGGCTGGATCATCGTAGCGGCAGGAAATCCACCAGAATACAATAAATCTGTCAGAGATTTTGACGTAGTTACCTTGGACCGTATGAAGAAAATTGATGTGGAAGCAGACTATGAAGTGTGGAAAGAATACGCATATCAGGCAGGAATCCACCCAGCAATCCTTGCATATCTTGAAATCCGTAAAGAATATTTCTATCGTATGGAAACAACAGTTGATGGAAAGGCGTTTGTTACAGCCAGAGGATGGGAAGATCTGTCTCAGTTATTAAAAGTTTACGAAGAACTTGGAAAAGATATTGACAGAGAAGTGGTATTTCAGTACTTACAGCACCTGAAGATCGCCAAAGACTTTGCTAACTATTATGAATTATATAAGAAATACAAAGAAGACTATGGAATCGAGCGTATTTTAAAAGGACAGTGGAATCAGGAAACGATCGGCAGATTAAAATTCGCAGCATTTGATGAGAAATTAAGTGTTGTCGGATTGTTAAATGGAAAATTGTCTGAAATGTTTGCTGAATCTTATCGACAGGATGCTTATGTTACGGAATTATTTGGCTGGCTAAAACAACTTAAAACAGGCAAGACATTAAGTCAGGTAGTCAAAGAAATCCATGAGGACTTCAACGAGAAGAAAAAGACAGAAAAACTTGGAAAAGCACAGGAACATATGCTGCTTGATGTGATCAAGACTCTGGAGTCATACGAACAGATCAGCAAAGCAGAACATTTAGAAGCAGAAGCAGAATTTGAACGTGTGAGAGAAGAATTCAAGAAAGAACCAGCAAAATTAGAACAGCAGATAGAGAATACAACCAAAGCATTAGACAATGCATTTGACTTCATGGAAGAAGCCTTTGGACAAAGTCAGGAAATGGTTGTATTTGTGACAGAACTAAATGTTAATTATTACAGTGTCTGGTTTATCAAGGAAAATGGATGTGATAAGTACTACCAGTATAATAGAGGGCTTTTGTTTGATGAACAGCAAGCGGAGATCATGGCAGAGATGGATGAACTGGAGAGAAAATTTTAAACTAAAAAGATCAATCACAGTTATCCATTCTTCTAAGTTCAGGTAGCACAGTACAAAGCATCGTAATGAAGCAAAAGCCTCCACCGATCACATTAGAAACAGGTTCCGCAAGGAATACCCCGGAAGTTCCCATGTGCAATACATAAGGCATAAAATAAGTTAATGGAATAACAATAAATACCTTACGAAGCAATGAGAAAAAGATCGCATGTTTCTTTTTGTTTAGAGATTTAAATACTGTCTGTCCAATATACTGCAGATCCATAAAGATAAAAGCAGCAAAATACTGATTCAATGCAGGAACGGAATCTTTTACAAGTGAAGGATCAGAGCTGAATACACGGATCAATGCACCAGGAGCAAAAATGATAACACTCCACATAACGGCTGTATAGCATAGGATCATAGCAGACATAACGATCATAGCCTTTCTTACACGAGCTGGACGTCTGGCACCATAGTTATAACTCAAGATCGGAGAACCGCCTTCATTCATGGCATAAATCGGGGTTTCCACAAGTTGTCGTACACTTGATACGATCGTCATGACAGAGATATAAATATCTCCGCCAGTCACAGAAAGTACATTGTTGCAAACAATACTTACCAGACCGTTAGTTAACTGCATGATAAATCCAGCAGTTCCAAGGCTGATGATATTCTTTGCATATCCTAAACTTTCTGACAGCTCATTTTTATGAAGAAAACGTACCTTTAATTCTGCTTTTTTTGTAAGGAAAAATAATACAAAAGAAGCAGAAAGACATTGTGAGATCACAGTTGCGATCGCAGCACCCCGAACGCCAAACCCCAATACAAAAATAAAGAATGGGTCAAGCAATAAGTTGGCAACGGCACCGATCGCAACAGAAAACATACCGATGGTTGAATATCCTTGTGCATTAATAAATGGATTCATTCCAATGGCGATCATAGATGGCAGTGTACCGATCAGATAGATCATCATATATGGAAAAGCATAAACGAGAGCATCCTTAGAAGCTCCGAATAATACCAAAAGCGGGTGTGCAAATAAAAGCCCAATGAGCATCAATACGACAGCACTAAAACAAACCATAGTAAATGATGTATTCATGATATGGACAGCCTGTTTATTTCTCTTTTGCCCTCGGCTGATCGAAAATAAAGGAGCTCCGCCACTTCCAAATAAGTTAGCAAATGCAGTAATGATCACAACCAGCGGAAAGCACAGTCCAACAGCACCAAGTGCAGCTGTTCCAATATGTGGGATTCGTGCGATATAAATACGGTCAACAATGTTATATAATAAGTTTAAGATCTGAGCAACAAGCATAGGAAGTGCTGCTGCAAAGATATTTTGGGTTACAGACCCATTTTCAAAATCAATTCGTTTCATTTTTAAGATCATCTCTTTCCAGTTTCTTTATATTTTTATTTATCATGGCATCGTTTCATTTATTCTATTATAATACAAATTGAAAGAAAATCTATATGGGTAAAGGAGTAGGTATAGTATATGAAAATCGAATATAATGAAAAAGAAATCGCAGCAATGGCAGAATTCCACAAAGGAAACAGAGCAGAAGGTTTAAGATTACAAGAAGAATTCGCATCAGAATTTCGAAAAGAATATGCAGACAAAGACCACTGCCCATGTCAAAAAGCCTGTAGATATCATGGAAATTGCAAAGAATGTGTGGCAATTCACAGAGCCCATCAGGAACACGTTCCAAACTGCATGCGCCCGATGATCAATAAGAAATTAAAAATTTTGTCAGAATTAACGGAACATACATTGGCAAATGAGATTGAGGCACCGAAAGAGGTTTTGCGGAATTAATTATGATAAAAAGATATGATAAGGTATTTGTTGGAGAATAAAAAAATTTATTAAGAAAAAAATACCTACTATAGAATTTAAATAATGGTGCAATTTTTGCACCTTTGAATTGACAAAGTGCAAAAATTGCACTATTATAAATTAAGAGGTGCAATTATGATGGGTGAGTTAAAAAAAATGAGGACTGAAAAAAAGATGACACAACAACAAGTTGCTGATTTGGTAGGAATATCTTTACGTTCTTATAAATCATATGAGAATGATGAGAAAAAACAAGGAAGTTTGAAATACAAATATATATTAGAAAAACTTTCAAAAATAAATCCAATAGACGAAGAACATGGAATTATTGATATAGAATATATAACTGAAAAATGCGGAAATATATTTCAAAAATATGATGTAAATTTTTGTTATCTTTTTGGATCTTACGCTAAATCGAAAGCAAAGCCAACCAGTGATGTGGATCTGTTAATTTCAGCAAATGTAAAAGGAATAAAATTTTATGGATTAGTCGAAGAAATTAGAGAAGCACTACACAAAAAAGTAGATGTTTTAGAAATTAATCAATTAAAAGATAATTTAGAATTAACACAAGAAATATTAAAAGATGGGATAAAAATATATGGATAATGTAAAGAATGATCGTTATTACATTCAAAAAATACGAAACGATTTGCAATTTATAGTACAACATATGAAAGATGTAGATATAGAAGAATTGAACGCAAATGAAATACTACTGGATTCAATGTTGTTTCGAATGATTCAGTTATCTGAAAATGCAAAGAAATTGTCAGATGAGTATAAAGAGAAAAGAGGATATATTCCATGGAATGCTATGTATGGATTGAGAAATCGTATTGTACACGATTATGGAAATGTTGATTTAAATATTGTCTTTGAAACATTAAAAAATGATATACCAGAATTGTTAGAGATGATGATAAAAGGGTAATGTTAACTTGTGTTGCTTGTCGCAACGAGATATTTTGGTGTAAATTCAATACATCAAAATATAAGGAGAGACAATAATTATGTTTAATGAGAATCTAAAAACAATAAGAAAAGCAAAAGGTTACACACAAGAAGAACTTGCGATCAAAATTCATGTAGTAAGACAAACTATCAGCAAATGGGAAAAAGGACTATCCGTACCAGATGCAGATACATTATCCAAATTAGCGGATGTATTAGAGATTAATGTGAGTGAATTATTGGGTAGTGAAATAAAAGAAGAAGCCAATAAGAATGAAGTAGCAGAACAACTTGCGAAGATCAGTGAACAATTGGCGCTTAAGAATAGACGGCATAAGAGGATATGGAAAGTTATTGGAGTTATATTGTTAGCTGTGATTGTTATTAATATGCTTCTAGTGGTTTTGGGCACGGTGACATATAACGAAAAAAATACGGATATTACTACAATTGAAGAGAAATTTTGATTTTGTAGTTGGCCAACTGTAGATTTCGAGTATATGATAAAAAATAAATAAGCAACCGAAAGCGATGCGGTGGAATTTTGCTCATTTATTTTTTATCATATACCTGAAGTCTATAGAGTGGACAATTCACAAGATTGGAAAATTTAAGGTGATGTGTATGTTTTACTGTATTGGTTTATATATTTAGGTAATCGATAGCTGAAAATTCTCGCAATTTAAGGTTTCGTAGAAATTAAGATAAGATAATTTTCAAACATCCCAACAAATCGGTGTTGTAGATTTTATCTAAACTTCTGTTAATAAGTACAAAAATCATCAACTAATACCGTTTAACATACATACTGTGTAGTGATTTGAATAGCGTTTCGTTGTATGAGTCAGAAAGAAGATAAGAAAAAATATTTATAAGAATACAGGGTGACAACATGAGCACTTTTTGAATGCGTTTTTTACAAATTCGCAGCGTCCTGTGGTTGATTGTCTGACCGTAGCTGCGGGCATTTTGGCTCGCAGCGAGGGAGTTATCAAAGGAACAGGCGCGAATCAGCGATTTGTAAAAAACGCTTTCAAAAATGCGGAGTGTCGCCCTGTATTCTTATAAATATTTTTTCTTATCTTCTTTCTGACTCATACATGCAACACTACCTACAAATCAGGATTTAGTAGTGATAAACTTTCCTTCTACTCCGTAAAAAATAAATCGTAACAATTAAAGTCAACATCTCCGCCACAACAACTCCCATCCAGATTCCATTCAATCCAAGCACAAGTGGCAGCAGCATAATACACCCAATCTGAAACAACAAAGTTCGAAGGAACGCAATCATCCCAGAAACAACCCCATTATTCAAAGCTGTAAAGAACGAAGAAGCCCAGATATTAAATCCATTGATCAAAAACACAAATGCATACAACCGGAATCCATGTAACGTCATAGCAAACAGATCAGCATCATATCCAACAAAGATATTGATTAGCGGATGGGAAAAAAACTCAGAGATCAAAGTCAGACAAACCCCAGTTACAGCAATTAAAGACAAACTCTTCTTCAACATATTCTTCAATTCCGAATGATTTCCAGCCCCATAATTATAACTGGTGATCGGAGCGCTTCCCATAGAATATCCAAGATAGATTGCAGCAAAGATAAAGTTCGCATACATGATCACACCATAAGCAGCAACACCATCTGCACCAGCAAGGCGCATTAACTGTGTATTATAAAGCATATTTACAACGGAAGAAGAAGCATTTGTCATAAATTCCGAAGAACCATTTAAACAGGTCTTTAATAAAATATCTTTTCTCCAGACAGGTTTCACAAGACGAAGACGGCTGCTGTTATTTTTCCGCGCAAAATAGATCAACGGTACAAGCCCGCCAACATACTCACCCATGGCAGTTGCAACCGCAGCCCCGGCAACACCATAATGCATGACACCGATAAAGAGATAGTCAAACACAATATTGATCACGCCAGAGATCAAAGACATACGAAGACTGTAAGAAGGTTTCTCAGATGTAATAAAGAAGTTATAAAAGATCGTCTGCATCATAAACATTGGCTGTGATACAAACATAATACGTCCATAAGTAGACGCATATTCAAGCAGCTGTCCACGCGCACCAAGTGCCATACAGATCTGCCTTATAAAAATAAATCCAAAGATAGACAGGATCGTAGCTCCGATCAAAGCAGTAAAGATCAGCATAGAAAAATATTCATTTGCTTTTTCTTTTTTGCCCTCACCAAGCGTTTTTGCAACGATCGCACTTCCACCAGAACCGATCATAAATCCGATCGCTCCAACACCCATCGCAACAGGAAGGATCAGATTGACCGCAGCAAATGCTGTTTTTCCTGCAAAATTGGAAATAAATAATCCATCAATAATACTGTACATCGAAGTACAGATCATCATAATGATCGATGGAAATACAAAACGGATCAGACGTTTGTAAGTGAAATGATCTGATAATTGAATCTTCATGATAAACTAAAACTCCTTTTCCTCTAAGACATATTGTTTCATATTTTTCTTTAAAATCTGAACATATTTTCTCGTAAGAGAAAGCAGCTGTTCACACTCCGAAGGCTCCATAGATTCAAATGTAGCATTTTCCATATCAAAGACAGGACCGATATGTTTTTCAGAAAATTCTCGTCCAAACTCTGTAAAAAATAAGTGGATATCCCTTCCGACGCCGGCTTTACGGATCAAAACTCCTTTATCTTCTAATGATTTTACGGAAGAATTCACCGTTTGTTTTGAGATGGAGTAAAGTTTGCAGATATCTTTCTGAGAGCAACCATCTCCAAGTTCTAACAGACAATATAAAATGAGAAATGCGGAATCTGTAAGATGCATGGAAAGAGCAATCTCATGATAGACATCATCGATCATCTTATAGAGAGAATCAAATTCCTTTAAGGCACGATTTTGTTTCGATTCCATAGTGACTTCCTTTCTTATAACAATTATATCAAGTCCGAAATCAGACTACAAGATTATGATAATTATAGTCCGAAATCGGACTTGTGTCAATTATTATTTCATAGGAAATCACTTTACGAGGTCATTCGAATCAGTTAAAATAAAGAGTCAGAGAATAAAGTACAACCAAAGAAGGAAGTTACCTATGAAATTTGCCTATGATATCCCAGATTCATTCTGGAGTTTATTTCGTTCGATGAACAGAGAACTTTATATGGAAGCCTTGCTGAAGATCAACGAAGAATATGAATATAACAATTATTATTTAAGTAAAGAAGTATGCCTTCAGGTATTAGAAGACTGGAACGAAAGCCAGCGGATCTGGTTATCTCCTGAAGAATATGAATCAGAAAATGATGCAAGCCAGACACCGCCAAACAGGATCTTAAACTGGCTGATCAAGACAGGCTGGTTAAAGAGGATCGAAGATTTCTCGACATTAACCACCAATATCATCATTCCTGATTACGCAGCCGTATTTTTAACAGCATTTGAAGAATTAGTCAACCCATCAACGGATGACACAGAGATCTATATCCAGAATGTATACGCAACACTGTTTTCATTCTGGCATGATAAGAAGATGAACTTAGCCATGTTAAAAACAGCGCTTATTAATACAAAGAAATTAAATAAAGCCTTGCAGGATATGTTACACAACATGGACCATTTCTTTAGCCGACTGCTAAAACAGAAATCATATGAAGAAGTGCTGGCAGAACATTTGGAAGGTTACGTCGAGGAGATCGTTGAGAAGAAATATCATATCTTAAAGACAAATGATAACTTCTATTTATATAAAAATGATATCAAACGATGTTTAAGAGAAATGAGAGAAGATATTCCATGGATGGAACAGGTACAGAAGAAAGCAGATAAAGAAAAAGGTGAAGATGTCTTAAGTATCATTAATGCGATCGAGCGTGGATTTGATGACATAGAACATCGAATTTCCAATATGGATAAAGAACATTCCAAATATATCAGGGCAACTGTAACACGTATGAATTACATGCTGAATGGAGAATCCGACACAAGAGGTCTGATGATCCAGCTGTTAAAGACGATCGGGGATTCTAAGGACAGCGAGGAAAAGATCGAGAAGGTCGGACAGAGTATGAATCTGTCTCATTTTGAAGTGCTTTCAGAGAAGTCTTTGTATAAGAAGAGAAAACGAAGAGATTTTGCAAGTCAGGTAGAAGAAGAAAAGCAGCAGGAAGAATTATCAAGAGAAGATGTCCTAAGATTAAATAAGATTCATACAAGATACCAACAGGCTGAGATTGAAGATTTCATTGAATCTTATATGCAGGATGACCATATGGAAGTTAAGGATATTGATATCAGGGATGAAGAGTCCTTTGAGAAATTAATCCTTGCCTACGATTACAGTACGAGAAGAAACAGTAAATATAAAGTGATCGAGAGAGACGATAAATTGATCGATAATGGAAGTTACCGCTATCCGGCATTAACTTTTGTAAGGAGGAAACCAAAATCATGATACCGTATTATGAAGAATTGAATGACGAAGAAAAAAATGCGGTCACGAAAGTGATCCGTACGTTGTTAAAACAGACATTTGTATTAGAAAGAAAATATGATAAAAAGAGCGGAAGACTTGTATACAATAAAGAATTTAGAACCATTGACCTGCATCAGGAATTTTTAAGAGAATATTTTAAGATTTCAGGAATCGAATTAAGAGAAAATCTGCATCTGGGAGTCTTTTATATCGAGGGAGAAACTTTGATCGGAGAGAAGATTTCCAGATTATCAACCATTTATCTTCTGATCTTAAAATTATTATACGATGAACATATGGCAGAGGCTTCATCGAATACAAGTGTGTATACATCATTAGGAGAAATCCATGAAAAGATCAATGATTTCCATCTGATGAGAACCTTGCCATCCATCACTGAGATGCGTCGTTCCATCGCATTATTAAAGAAATATCAGATCATCGAACCACTCGATGTATTAGAAGAGTTAAATGAAGAGACAAGAATGATGATCTATCCATGCGTGAATGTCGTGTTACTAGGAGATGACATCCGCAGATTGATCGAAAGTTTCAGCAAGGAGGAAGTAGACAGTGAGTTTGACGAAGACGAAGCAGCCATTTCTGGCATTATCGAAGATATGCCTGAATAACTGGCATTATATAGATCAGAAAGTATTAAGTTTCAATGATGGAATCAACTTTTTTACCGGACATTCTGGAAGTGGAAAGTCAACAGTGATCGATGCGATGCAGATCGTTTTATATGCGAACACAGATGGTCGTGGATTCTTTAATAAGGCGGCAGCAGACGATTCCGATCGAAATCTGATCGAATACCTGCGAGGAATGGTTGCGGTCGGAGAGAAAGATGAAGTTACTTATTTGAGAAATAAAAACTTCTCCACAACGATCGTTCTGGAATTTACACAGACAGAATCTGACGAAAAAGAATGTCTGGGAGTTGTATTTGACGTAGATACAGCAAGAAATGATACATCCAGATTATTTTTCTGGCACAAAGGCGGCATTTTAGAGAATGCTTACCGTACGGAAGAGCATGCGATGACAATTTCGGAACTCCGCAAATATATGCAGAAAAACTTCAAAAAAGAAGATTTCTATTTTGGAACAAGCAACGAGAGATTTAGAAAACAGATGTATGACATCTATCTTGGTGGTCTTGATATGGAGAAATTTCCAAGACTGTTTAAACGCGCGATCCCTTTTAAAATGAATATCAAACTCGAAGATTTTGTGAAAGAATACATTTGTATGGAGCAGGACATTCATATTGAAGATATGCAGGAAAGCGTGATGCAGTATGGAAGAATGCGTCAGAGAATCGAAGATACATTAAAGGAAGCAAAGAGCTTAGAAGAGATCAAAGAAAGTTTCGTTAAATTCAAGACCAAAAAAGAGGAACAGGATTATTGCCAGTACCGCATGAACAAACTGGATGTTCTGAAACTAAAATCAGATATTCATTTGTTACAACAAAAGATTGAAGATGGAGAAAAGGATTTAAAGACACAGGAAGAAAATGAAACAGTTCTTGAGAAGAAACTAGAGAAACTTTCCAAAGAATACGATGCATTAGTAGCACAGATTGCAGGAAGTGGATACGACCAGATCGCAACAAGGAAAAAGGATGTTCAGGAGTTGTTAGGACAGTTAAATCATTCCGTACAGCGTTGGGAACAGACATCAAAAGACTTAAAAAAATGGTGTGATCTCGATATTACGCCAAATCAGGCAATCTGGGATATCGAGAAATTTGAACAGGGAGATATCACAGAAGATGATCTGAATCGATTAAAACATACATTGGATATCTTAAGAAAAGAAACTGAGGAAGAACGACAAGATAATGCGTCTGCACTAAGAGCCTTAAAGAAACAGGAGAAATCCATTTCTGATGAGTTGAAAGAACTGAAAAAGGGTAACAAAGCATATCCAAAAGAAGTTCTGGATGCAAGATATGAATTACAGACGAAATTAAGCGAAAAATGTGGTGATTTTGTAAAGGTAAATGTGCTTGCCGATCTGTTAGACATGAAAGATGAGAAATGGCATAAAGCGGTCGAAGGATATTTAGGATCGAATAAATTAACACTCATCGTGGAACCCAAATACGTTAAGGATGCCATGGAAATCTATCGTGATATGGATCAGAAGAAATACTGGAGAATTTCGATCGCAGACACACAAAAGATTGATAAGCAGGACATGAAGGTTGAGGAAAATGCATTGTCAGAAGAAGTTCTTGCAGAACAGTCTTATGTGAAAAAGCTGATAGAATCCTTGATCGGGTGTGTGATCAAATGTGAGACGATCGATGAATTAAGAAATTGCCGTACTGGTATCACACCAGATGGAATGCTTTATAAAAATTTCCAGTTAAAACGATTAGATCCAAAACAGTACACAAGAAATTCCTACATCGGAGATAACAGTTTACGCCACAGGATCAAAGAATTAGAGAAAGAAAAGGATAAGATCTTTGATAAAAAAGATCCATTAGAAAAAGAAGTTTTAAGTGCTGCCGTTATTTTGGACTATGAATATCTTCCACAGTCAGCCGAAGAATATTTAAAACAGCAGGAAACACTGGAACGTGCGAAAGAACGTCAGGAAGAATATGAAGATTTAGAAAATCAGCTGACAAAATTAAGAGAAGGTGCCTTAAAAGGTCTGGAAGAGGAAAGAGACCAGAACAGGTTAAAACAGGAAGATTGCAAACAAGAGATCAATGCAATGAAAGAAGCAATCTGGGCAACACAGAATGCATTAAAAGAATGCAGACAGCAGATCATTGACCAGAATGAAGCATTGATCCGGGCACAGAATGAATTGCTGGCAAATGGAGAGTACGAGCAGCAGTTTGCACAGGAGATCGAGAAGACAGACACAGAAGACTATGAACGTCTCAAAAAACGTGCAGCAAGGAAATACTATGATGCCGGAACGAAGAAGGAAGAAGAATATCGAAAGCTTGTGGAAGTCAGAACTGCATATTTAAGGGAATATCCGAACCGCACATTCTCAGCAGTGGATGAGAATAATGATGTGTATGACAAGCTTTATAAGGAATTATCATCTGATCACATGGAAATGTATCGTGAAAAAGCTGCAAAACAGGCCAAAACAGCAATGGAACATTTCAAAGATGACTTTGTATACAAGATTCGAAGCGCAATCAGGGAAGCTTATCAGCGCAGGGATGAATTAAACCGCATGATCAGTGGACTCGACTTTGGGAAAGACAAATACCAGTTTAAGATCACAAGAAATACAGGAGCCGATGGTAAATATTATCCAATGTTTATGGATGATTCTCTGAATATCGATCCATCTGTCTTAAATACAACGATGGATGACCAGATGAATCTCTTCTCTATGGAACATGAGAATAAATACGGGGAACTGATGAATGAATTGATCGAGATCTTTATCCCGCCAGAAGGTGCAACCGGTGAAGAACTTGAGAATGCGAAACGTGATATGCAGAAATATTCTGATTATCGTACGTATCTGTCCTTTGATATGGAACAGATTGTGGATGGTGATGAAAAACTGACGATCGGATTAAGTAAGATGATCAAGAAAAACTCTGGTGGAGAAGGACAGAACCCATTATATGTTGCATTACTCGCAAGTTTTGCACAGGCCTATGGAATTCATCTTTCACCAAAAGTACGAAGAAATCCAAGCATCCGTCTAGTTGTCTTAGATGAAGCATTCTCTAAGATGGATGCAGAGAAAGTTGCAAGTTGTATTGACCTGATCAGGAATCTAGGATTCCAGGCAATCATCAGTGCGACAAATGATAAGATTCAAAATTACCTAGAAAATGTAGATAAGACTTTTGTATACGCCAATCCAAACAAGAAAAATATTTCCATTCAGGAATTTGAAAAATGTGAATTTGATAATTTACTCACAGAAGAATAGATAAAAATACAGATACGAGGAGAAATGTATTTATGAATCGAAGTTTAAAAGGAATCTGCTTCACAGTTGCAGGAGGATGCTGCTGGGGCATGTCTGGTGTGATGGGGAAATATTTATTTGATGCAAAAGATCTGACGGCTACGTGGCTTGTGACAGTCAGATTATTAGGGGCAGGAATCTGCCTGCTGTTGCTTATGTATCAGAGAAAAGGGAATTCAATTTTTCGTGTATGGAAAAGAAAAGATTCAGCGGTCAATCAGCTGATCTTCGGGATGATTGGAATGGCTATGTGTCAGATGACGTACTTCCTTGCCATTCAGGAGTCAAATCCGGGAACTGCGACAGTTCTTCAGTATTCTGCACCAATCTTAATTATGGTGTTCTTTGTATTAGTGGAAAAAAGATTTCCAAAGAAAGAAGAAGTGCTTGTACTGGCAACTGTGATCGTAGGAATCTTTTTGCTTGCAACACATGGAAGTATAAAAAACTTAGTGATCACCAATGCAGCATTATTCTGGGGATTGTTATCCGCTTTTGCTTTTGCAGTTTATAACGTGCAGCCAAAGAAATTATTAGACGAATTTGGTACTTTAGAGACAACAGGATGGGGAATGTTTGTCGGTGGAGTTTTGGTAACTCCATTTACAAAAGTATGGAGTATCCCAGGACATTGGGATATCATGACGGTTGCAATGACAATTGGAGTTGTATTCTTAGGAACGATCGTGGCGTTTTCCTGTTATCTCCATGGGATTTCCATGTTAGGACCAGTTCAGGGAAGTATGCTTGGATGCGTGGAACCGCTGGTTGCAACGATTCTTTCCGCAACTGTGCTTGGACAGGCCTTTGGAATGATCGATGTTGTGGGAATCTTATGTATTGTTGGAGCAGTGACGGCATTGACGGTTTTGGATGCGTGATCAGACAGATACTCAAGGTTGCCTGAGATTCCCATTTTTTGTATACTAAAAGAAGAAAAAAGAGATATATAAATTAGAAAGAAGGTGATCGACGTGAAAAAGGTAATAGGAATTGGAAAACAAAGTTTTGAAGATATCATACAAAGCAATTGTTTCTATATAGATAAAACAAGTCTGATCAAAGAGTGGTGGGAATCAGAAGACGATATCACGTTGATCACAAGACCGAGACGTTTTGGAAAAACGTTAAATATGGATATGTTAAAATGTTTTTTTTCCAACCAGTATCGAGATCAGGGACAGCTGTTTGAAGGGCTGAATATCTGGAAAGAGGAAAAATATCAACAGTTACAAGGAACATACCCAGTCATTTATTTAAGTTTTGCAGATGTGAAGCAGACAAATTATAAGGATGCAGTATTAAAGATAAAGAAGATCATAACGGATGTGTATCAGCAATATATTGAGTTGGCAGGATGGGAAGGACTGACAGAAGTCCAGGTAAGACAATTCCAGTCAGTTGATCCATATATGGATGATGTGACAGCACAATGTGCATTAAAAGATCTTTCTGGTTATCTTTATCGATATTATGAAAAGAAAGTTATCATTCTTTTGGATGAATTTGATACCCCGATGCAGGAAGCGTATATTCATGGATATTGGGATGAGTTTACTGCATTTATCCGAAGTTTGTTTAATGCAGCATTTAAGACAAATCCATATTTAAATCGAGCAATGATGACTGGGATTACCAGAGTTTCCAAAGAATCTATTTTTTCGGATCTGAATAACTTAAAAGTTGTGACAACAACATCAGAAGAATATGCAACATGTTTTGGCTTTACACAAGAAGAAGTCTTTACAGCATTGGAAGAGTTTCAATTAGCAGGTCAAAAGGATGCCGTAAAGCAATGGTATGATGGATTTACTTTTGGTTCACAGAGGGATATTTACAATCCATGGTCCATTACAAATTATCTGAAAGAAAAGAAGTTGCTTGCTTATTGGGCATCTACAAGTTCCAATGATCTGATAAATCGATTGATTCAGACGTCCAAGCCAGATGTGAAAGAATTCATGGAAGAACTTTTAAATGAAAGAGAAATCGTGTTGAATTTTGATGAGCAGATCGTATTTGATCAGTTGGAGACAAAAGAAAATGCGATCTGGAGTCTGATGGTTGCAAGCGGTTATCTGAAGATCGATAAGATCGAATACAGAGGAATCCTTCATGTACCATGGTATCATTTAAAGATTACGAATCTAGAGACCTTAGGAATGTTTTCAGAGATGTTTGTGGGATGGTTTCAGAATACAAGGTCGAATTATAATGCATTTATTAAGGCAATGCTCTGTGGAAATATCAAAGAAATGAATGCCTATATGAATGAAGTTGCACTAGCCACATTCAGCAGTTTCGATACAGGAAGCCATCCTTCTGGCAGAACACAGCCAGAGAGATTCTATCATGGTTTTGTATTAGGATTATTGGTAGAATTGCGGGATCAATATGAAGTGAGATCAAACAGGGAAAGTGGATATGGAAGATACGACGTTATGTTGATTCCACGTCAGAAAAATCAACTTGCATTTGTGCTGGAATTTAAAGTTTACGATGCACAGGAAGAACTGAAATTAGAAGATACTGTGCAGTCTGCATTAGTGCAGATAGAAGAAAAGGATTATGATACAGAGTTAATAGAGAGAGGAATTTCAAAATCAAAGATCAGACATTATGGATTTGCCTTTGAAGGTAAGAGGGTTTTGATCGGAGAATAGTAGATAAATCGCTGAGTTCATATGAATTATATGGATTCAGTGATTTTTTCATAGAATGATTATTTTATTGAAAAAAATAACCTGTAAATATATTGTGTTAAGTACAAAACAATGTTAAAATAAAAGTAACCTAAAAATAGAACATAATGATAATACCCATTGTTATCATTTCAAGTGTTGCAGCCCTTTCCTTAGTTCATTAAAATATGACACAATGCATCAAAGATTAAACGCAATCGTAATGAAAGCTATTTGGAATATTGAAAAGAGACAGGGCAGAGTAACAATACAGGATCTGGTGGAAGAAATAAAAAGGAGTACAGGGAAAGAATATCAAAGGAATAGTGTTTCAACTTATTTAAGAAGACTGGAGAAGAAAGATTTTATAGAGACAAAGAAAGAAGGAAGAAGAAGTTTTATTTATTCGAAAGTCGATGAATCAGATTATCATAAAGTGCAGTTTGAGCAGATGAAAAAAGTATGGTTTGATGATTCATGGGACGAATTTTCAGTAGCACTTTCTGATGTAGTAAAACAAGAGGAGAATGATAAATTACGGAGGTTGATCGATGATCTGGATGATTCAGCAGATTAGCATTTATATATTGTGCTATTTATTTATCTGTATTCTCATAGGAAGTATATTGTTTCTTATATGGAAGATGCTATGTAAAAAGATGGAGGAGAAGGGATTTGTCAGGCTGAATTATGGATTGTTAAAGATTGTAATCTTGTTTTTTTTGATTCCTTTTCCAATTGTAATCTTAAGGACGGTTCTTTGGGATGGAATTACCTTTTTGGTAAATGACAGGATAGGAAATTTTGCAATATGTATGGTAGGGATATGGGGAATAGGATTTGAAATCAGCATATGGAAAAGCAAACGTAAGGAGAGGGTATTTTTAGATATATGTCAGTCAGGAAAAACATGTAGAGAATGGATTTCAAAGCAAGCGCTAGAATTAATGGAAAAATTTGAGATTCATAATTCTGTAAGTGTTGAATACAACCCATTTGTACAGACACCGATGGTATATGGAATAAGGAATCCAAAAGTTTTACTTCCGACAGAAGAATATACCACAGACCAGCTAAAGATTATTTTATTGCATGAGCTGACACATATAAAACATAAGGATATCTTTTGGAAACTATTATGCAGAATGATTTTACTGATCTACTGGTTTTATCCATTAAAACGTCAAATATTTAAAGCAGTGAATGAATGGAGTGAAGTCTATTGCGATTTCAGTGTGATCAATGAGACGGGAAGCAAGAAGGGATATTTTAAGACAATCTATGATATTATGATTCATCAATTTCAGTTCCAGGAATATATTTGTGCAGGAATCGGGGAATGCAACTTGGAACGAAGAATATTAATCGCAAAGAATATTAAGAGAATGAATACTGAAAAATGGATCATAGGTTTTATTTTGAGCATATGTTTTATATTGTTTGGGGGAATCAGTGTTGTTACTGCAATGGAGTCAATGCAATTGGGATATAGAATTTTAGATAGAAATACATCAGAGGAAATTGTGGTAGATGGTACACCAGAGGTTATGAATTTAGTTGTATATAAAAGATATGGATATGATCAAAGAATTTTACATACTAAATATTTGGAAGATAATGGATCAATTTATGGGGTGGATTTTCTGAAGAAGAACGAGTACAAACGAGATGGATTTATTTAAAGAAAGGACAAAAGGTATTTTTTAAAGTCTTTGATATGACGGATAAAGATACAAACAAAAGAAAATTAGAGGCAGGAATACGGGATTTTTCAAATAATATAAAATATGTTAACAGATCAGAAGAAATTGATTATAAGTTTTCAATTGAAAAAAGTGGAAAGTATCAATGTTTTGTTAGTAATTATAATGATCAAAATATTGAATTATTAGGAGAAATTGAAATTTTAGAGAGATAACGGAGGATATATACAATGAAAAAGTTTTTTATATTAGTTTTAGGAATGATAATGTTAATGCTTATTCCTATTAATGTAAAGGCAGATGATGAAGTGGAGATAGGAGTAGATCAAGAAGAATCAAATATAGAATATGTAGAAATAGATCAAGAAATGGAATCATTTTCTGTGGGACATAAGGTATCGCTTAGTATTAATCCTAATGTAGAAAAAAGAATTGGAAGTTA
>OHDS01000174.1_pt1 | contig 41418 bp, 33 predicted proteins | sample 1567031 | NCBI WGS metagenome assembly OHDS01 (sample SAMEA3879503, study PRJEB24766) | human gut metagenome | biome: human-associated habitat; feature: feces | place: USA | collected 1985/1987
AGGGCAACGAGCACGGCAAGGCTCTGGTCTCTGCCGGCCCCCAGCTGTAAGCTGACAGCGCCTCTTACATAAGGCCATAAAATCAAAACCCATCCGGTTTCCCGCAAAAAGGAAGTCGGATGGGTTTTTCTTGTAATTCATCTCGTTTTATGGTACTCTAATGCGATGTGAATGATCTCACGGGATGTCTTTCGGGACAGACCTCGAGCAAAACATTATTCCAGCAACAAAAAAGATTGACCGCCTCTGTTCCCCAACGGATCGGTCAATCTTTTTTAACTAGATGCCGGTAAGGAGCTGACCATTTTGCAGGCAGTGCCTTTCCCTTATTTTTAGTATAGTGGCATCTCCCCTTTTTGTCAAGCATCTCTCTTCTCCAAAAAATGACCGATCCTATTTTTTTTTTTGCAAAAATCTGTTATACTGAACCCAGCTTCTGCCCTGCGGCAGGAAGCACATAGGGAGATATTGCATATGAAAAAAGCAACGGTCAACGACTACTTCCGACATCACTGGATGAAGCTCATGCTCTTCGCGCTCTTTACGGCGGCGGTATCCTTTTTCGCGCCGCTGAAAAACTTCCAGCTCAAGTGGCTCATCGACTCCAAGAGCAAGCAGGAGGCGCTGGGCTATATGGGGCTGGTGTTCCTCATCACCTTCACCAGCTGGTTTTTCGAACGGCTGAGCCGCCGCTCCTTTACAAAACTCGCCTGCGGCGCAGTGGAGCAGGTACGGGGGCAGGTCATGGAGCGGGTGCTGCGCCGCCCGGTGTCCCAATATCAGCGGGAGGGCGACGCAGCCTATCTCTCCCTGCTGACCACCGACCTGCGCACTCTCTACGACGACTATTATATGTCCCTCTTCAACATCGCGTTCTGGGGCGGCATCATGCTCTGTGCGCTGGGGATGTACCTTTACATCAGCCCGGTGATGCTGGCGGCCATCCTGCTTGTGACCGTGCCGCCGCTGGTCCTGCCCCGGAAGATGAATGAGCAGCTCAAAGCCTCCCGAGACGCTTTTTCGCTCCAGATGGCGGGCTACACCCAGCAGCTCAAGGAGCTTCTGGGCGGGTTCGAGGTCATCCGGGGCTTTCTGCGGGAGGACGCCTATGCCGCCCGCCACCGGGATGCTGCCCGGCAGGCCCGCGACAGCGAGCAGGCCTACCAGCAGAGCCTCAACGCCATGGTGGTCAACACCTCTCTCATCAGCAACCTCATCTTCCCCATCGTCATGCTGGTGGGCCTTTTTCTCGCTTTCGACGGGCGGCTGACGATGGGCACCGTCTCCACCGCCGCCAGCATGGCGAACTTCGTCATCACGCCCTGTAATCAAATCGCCCAGTGCTGGGCCAAGGTCAGATCCTCGAAGGGCATCCGTCAGCGGCTGGAAGCAGCCATGTCCGGCCCGGAAAAAGTCTCTGCGGGCCGGGCCATCGGTAAACTCGAGCACATTGAATGCAAGGACACCGGCTTTGCCTACCCCGGAGCCGCTGCACCGGTGCTGCGCGGCGTCCGGATGACGGTCTCCGGGCAGGAAAAAGCCGTCCTCGTAGGCGAAAGCGGCTGCGGCAAGTCTACACTGGCAAAGCTGCTGTTCCAGTACTACCCAGACTATACCGGCAGCATCCTCTTCAACGGCCAGCAGCTGCGGGACATCGACCGTCAGAGCCTCTACCAGCGGGTAGGATACATTGCCCAGACAACCTATCTCTTCAATGACACCCTCCGCAGCAACATCTGCCTCGGCGCGGACTTCCCCGAGGCCCAGCTTTCCCACGCCATCGGAACGGCGGGCCTCACCGACTGGGTGAGCACCCTGCCCGACGGCCTCGATACCCTCATCAGCGAGAACGGCAAGAATCTCTCGGGCGGGCAGCGCCAGCGCATCGGCATTGCACGGCTGGCGCTTCGCCGGTACGACCTCATCATCGCCGACGAGGTCACCGCCAGCCTCGACCCCGACACCAGCGGACAGGTCATGGAAAATCTGCTCGCCCTCCCCTGCATGGTGGTGGCTATCACCCACGACGTCTCGGGGGCGTTCATGAAGCAGTTTGACAAGGTATACCGGGTGGAGCACGGAAGCGTCACACGAGCATAAAAGGAGGGCCTGTGCCGGGTTTCAGCACAGGCCCTCCTCTTGTTTTTACCGGTTATTTTGCCGCATCGAACTCGGCGAGGATGTCGGCCTCCGGGGCCGGGGTCACAAGGCTGACCACCACGCAGACAGCCAGCGAGACGAGGAAGGCGGGCAGCAGCTCATAGATGCCAAAGACGCCGCCCAGCGGGCTGACGAGGTACTTCCAGACGAAGACCATCAGGCCGCCGGAGAGCATACCGGCCAGCGCGCCCTGCCAGTTGCAGCGCTTCCAGAACAGAGCGCAGAGGACGACCGCGCCGAAGGCGCCGCCGAATCCAGCCCACGCGAAGCTGACGATGCCGAAGACGCTGGAGTTGGGGTCGCGGGCCAGCACCACGCCCACCACGCTGACGCAGACGATGGTCAGGCGGGCGGCGAAGAGGCTCTGCTTCTCGCTCAGCTTGAGGTGGGCGAACTCCTGCAGGATGTTCTGGGACACGCTGGACGCAGCGGCCAGCATCTGGCTGTCCGCCGTGGACATGGTGGCCGCGAGGATGCCTGCAAGGATGAGTCCGGCCAGAATGGCCGCCAGTACGCCGTGCTGGCTGATGAGGCTGGCGACGCGGACGATGAGGGTCTCACTGGTGGAGCCGCTGAGGAATTCCAGCGCACCGGCCTTGGTCATGCCGAGGCCCACCATGCCGATGAGGATGGATGCTGCCATGGCGATGACCACCCAGACGGTCGCAATGCGGCGGCTGAGCACCAGCTTCTTCTCGTCCTCGATGGCCATGAAGCGGAGCAGGATATGGGGCATTCCAAAGTAGCCGAGGCCCCACGCCATCGTGGAGACGATGTCCAGCAGACTGTAGGACGTCGCTCCGCCGGTCACGGCGTCGTGGCTGGCCGTCATGGTCAGGTAGCCGGAAAGGCTCTGGGCGTTCTCCACCACAGCGCCCCAGCCTCCGGCCACGACGATGCCATAGCCCAGAACCGCCACGAGGGCCAGCGACATGACCACCGACTGGATGAGGTCGGTGGTGGTGACGGCCCGGAAGCCGCCCAGAATGGTATAGCCCACGATGACGAGGGCCGACACCAGCATGGCGGCCATGTAGTCCACCCCGAAAAGGCTGTGGAACAGCTTGCCGCAGGCCGCAAAGCCCGAAGCTGTGTAGGGCACGAAAAAGACGATGATGATGACCGCGCCCAGAGCGTTCAGCAGGTTGCGCTGGTCATGGAAGCGGAGCGACAAGAACTGCGGCACGGTGATGGCGTCGAGGTTGGCCGAGTAGCGGCGCAGACGCCGGGCCACGATGAGCCAGTTGAGCCATGTGCCCAGCGCAAGGCCGATGGCCGTCCAGCCCGGCGAGGCGATGCCGCTCAGGTAGGCCAGACCCGGCATACCCATCAGAAGCCAGCTGGACATATCGCTGGCCTCGGCGCTCATAGCCGTGACCAGCGGACCCATCTTCCGCCCGCCGAGGTAGAAGTCGGCGCTGTCGTTGTTGGTCTTGCTGTAGGCGAAGCCCACCAGCAGCATGGCCGCAAGATAGACGATGATGGTGACGATGATACAGATCTCACTCATATACATTTCCCCTTTGCTGCTTTCTCTATAAAAGCATGGCACGATTTTACCACACTAAAGCAGCAAAGTGCAACCCTCTCCGACAGATTCTTCCCCTATGACCGAAAATTCGTCCTTTCCAGCGTCCAAAATCGCTCAATATGCCAACAGGCCGCCCCCTTTTCAGGGGACGGCCTATTGGTTTGGATGAAGAAAATGATGAAAATAGAGAGGATGTCAGTTTATTTTGCGGCCTCGCCCTCGGGGAAGATGATCTTGTTCACGAAGAAGAAGATCACCATCGAGATGCCGCCGTTGAGCACGGTGGTGCCGATGTTGTAGATGAAGTCGGGCACCAGCAGACCGGCCACCGCCACCCAGATGCAGTTGATGGAGTTGACGATGCAGGTGATGAGACAGAAGGCCAGCAGGTACCAGCCGATCTGTTTTGCCAGATTGCCCTTGCTGCGGAAGACGAGGCTGCGCTGGATGGGAAAGTTGATGCACTCGCCGATGATCATGGCCACCATGTAGGCGCAGAAGTAGGGCAGGCCGCCATGGGCCGCATCGTAGCCGAGGATGTTCCACTTGAAGGTTTCCCCGAAGAGGGTGATGTCGATGCCCGGCCAGCCGAAGTCCACCACCGGCAGACCGGCAAAAGCTTTGGGCAGAAATTGCAGCAGCAGGTACTTGAACACGGTGATGAGGTTGGACACGATAACGAACAGTCCGCCCTCCCGCACCCATTTGGCCGCAGCCGGATGCTTTTGGGCAAAGGTACTCCAGAAATTCACGGTCGTTCCTCCTTCTCAGCCCTGACGCAGCCGCTTTTCCAGCTGGGCGTTCAGGATGGCGTTCTTGATAAATTCGTAGATGACCCGGACGATGCCCACCAGCCAAAAGCCCTTCAGCTCCCAGACGAGGCCGTCCACCATCCCCATGCTGACCATGCCGTTGGTCATCTTGGCCAGCGCACGGAGGGGCATATTGTACTGGAAAACGGTGTTCAGGTCGGGCTTGCCCTTTGCAAAGCTGGCGTCGAGACGGCTGCGCAGCACCTTCTGGGCCAGCCAGCCCAGCGGGCTGCGGCCATGATCCATCTCGCCCAGCGTCATGTTCCGGTCGATGCGGACGACGTCCTCCGGGATGGGATGGCCCAGCAGGGCCTCGAACTCGGCGTCGGTCACATAGGTGATCTGACCGGAGACGTAGTGGGTCAGGCTCAGGCCCGCGTAGGGGTCGGGGGCATTGGTGCCCTTGACGGTGATGTCTGCCGTCAGGCGGATGTCCACGCTGGACGCGCCCACCCGGAGCTGGTAGCTGCCGCCCTCGACCTCCCATGCGTTGGTCTTGACGTTCCAGTAGCGGAACGCCTTATCGTCCAGCGCGATGGCCACGGTCTTGCTCTCGCCGGGGGCGAGAGAGACCTTTGCAAAGCCCTTCAGCTCCTGCTCGGGGCGGAAGACCTTTGCATCCGGCTTTGCGACGTAGAGCTGGACGATCTCGGCACCGGCGGCGCTGCCGGTGTTGGTGACGGTAAGGGTCACGCCCGTTTCGTCGGCCTTGAGGCCGCTGTATTCGAAGGTGGTGTAGCTCAGGCCGTAGCCGAAGGGGAAGGCAGGCTTCACACCGGCGGTCTGATAGTAGCGGTAGCCCACATACAGGCCCTCGCGGTACTCCACGTTCCGGCCCTCGCCGCCGAAGTTTGCCTTGGCGGGGGTGTCGTCGTGGGCCTTTGCCCACGTCTGGGACAGCTTGCCGCAGGGGCAGAGCTTTCCGGTGAGGATGTCCGCTGCCGCACCGGCACCCGCCTGTCCGCCCAGTGCGCCGTAGACCAGCGCCTTGCACCGGCCCACCCACGGGGTCTCCACCGGCGCACCGGCGCTCAGCAGGACGACGACATTCGGGTTGACGGCGGCCACTGCGTCCAGAAGCTGCTGCTGGTTCTCGGCCAGCGCCATATCGGCGCGGTCAAGGCCCTCGCTCTCCCGCAGCTCATCGAGGCCAAGGCAGAGCAGGACGGTGTCGGCCTGCTTTGCGAGGGAGACGGCCTCCTCCTGCTTTTTGGGGTCTGCGGCCCCCTGACGGTCGAAGCCGGAGGCGTAGCCCACAAAGGCGATGCCGCTGTCGTCGGCTTTGATGCAGTCCAGCAGAGCATCTACTTGGAGCGCATTGACGGCGCTGGAGCCTGCGCCCTGATAGCGGGGCGTCTGGGCAAAGTCGCCGATGACGGCCAGCTTTTCGCCCGCCTTCAGGGGCAGGATGCCGTCCTCGTTCTTGAGCAGGACGATGCTCTCGGCGGCGGCGCGGCGGGCCAGTGCGTGGTGGGCAGCCGCGTCAAAGGTGCGGGGGGCTTTCTCCACTGCCGCGTGGGTGGGGAGCACCAGCTCCAGCAGCTCGTCGAGGCGGGCGTCGAGGTCGGCCTCGGTGACTTTTCCGTCCTTCACGGCCTTCATCAGCTCCCGGATGGAGTCGCCGCCGGGGCAGGGCATCTCGAGGGTGGAGCCGTTCTTCACGCCGAGGGCGTGGTCGTTGGAGCCACCCCAGTCGGTGACGACCGCCCCGTCGAAGCCCCAATCCTTCCGCAGGATGTCCTGCAAAAGATGGGCGTTCTCGTTGGCGTAGGTGCCGTTGATGAGGTTGTAGGAGGTCATGATGGTCTTGGGCCGGGCCTCCTTGACCACGATCTCGAAGCCGGTCAGGTACAGCTCCCGCAGGGTGCGCTCGTCCACCACCGAGTCGGAGGCCATCCGGCGCAGCTCCTGACTGTTGACCGCGAAGTGCTTGGGACAGGCCGCGATGCCTTTTTTCTGGATGCCCCGCACATAGGCCGCAGCCATTTTGCCCGCAAGGATGGGGTCCTCCGAAAAATACTCGAAGTCACGGCCGCAGAGGGGGCTGCGCTGGATGTTCAGGCCGGGGCCGAGGAGGACAGCCACTTCCTGTGCGGCGGCTTCCTCGCCCAGTGCCTCGCCCACGGCTTCGCCCAGCTTCTCGTCCCAGCTGCACGCCGTGGCGGAGGAGGTCGGGAAGCAGGTGGCCGGGACGCTGGGGTTCAGGCCCAGATGGTCGGCCGCCCCTGCCTGCTTGCGGACACCGTTGGGGCCGTCCGACAGGGTAATGGACGGGATGCCCTTGCCCGGCAGAGCGCGGGTGGTAAAGACCGTCTCGCCCGAGAGCAGGGCGCATTTCTGTTCTAGGTTCAGTTTCCGGATGATGTCAGTGTGCTTCATCGCATTTTCCTCATTGATCCCTGAGCGGGGCAAAGGCCCGCTGTTCGTTGCAGCGGGCCTTTGCCATCGGTTTTGTTCAGGTGCTGCACGGAGAGTGCTTACGTCTTAGACTTCTTCCTCTTCCTTGCGCTTTTTGTAGTTCTTGATGGCGGTGTACTCCAGACCGACGATGAGCAGTGCGGCGACGACGTCTGCACCGATCAGGACGATCTTCCACTTTGCCATACCGGGGTTCAGGTTCTCCTCATCGTAAGCGCGGCTGTTGACCACGGTGTAGAGGATGTTCTTGGCAGCGGTGCGCATGGCCTGCTTGCTGCTGTTGGTCAGGACGGTCACGTTGTTGTAATCGTTGCCCGTGGTGCAGAGCATCAGGTCGCCGCCGTTGCGGACAGCCTGATCGGCGGTCATGTAGCCGTAGACGCCGAAGTAGTCGGTCTCGACGAAGCCGAGGAAGCCCCACTCGCCGCGCAGGACGTTCTGCAGCAGCTCAGAGCAGCCGCCGGCCCAGCGATTGCCGATGTAGTTGAAAGAGGACATGACTGCGTGGCAGTCTGCATCCTTGACCGACATTTCGAAGGGCTTGAGGTAGATCTCACGGATGGCCTGCTCGTTGGACCAGGTGGCCGCCATGCAGTTGCGGTTGCCCTCCTGATCGTTCAGGGCAAAGTGCTTCATGTAAGCGTAGACGCCGTGCTCCTGTGCACCTGCGATGGCACTTGCAGCCATTGCGCCGGACAGGACGCCGTCCTCCGAGTAATACTCGAAGTTGCGGCCGGAGAATGCGGTGCGGTGAATGTTCATGGCCGGGCCGTACCAGCCGGAGGTGTTCATCTCGTTGGCCATCTTGCCGATGCTGTCGCCGAAGTCATGGGCCAGATCCTTGCTCCAGGTCATGCCGATGAGGGTAGCAGCCGGGAAGCCGACCGAGCCGACGCCGGTGAAGTTGTTGTTGATGGAGGCGGGGCCATCGCAGTCGTTGGTGCGCACCTTGCCGACGCTGTCCACCGCTGCGGTCTGATAGCCGCCGAAGCCGATGGTCTGCTGCAGGTCGTCGATGCTCATCTCGTCCAGCAGGTCATCCCACTTGGAGTCGTTGTAATCCACGCCGCGCAGGTCCGCCAGCTTGAGGCCGTTCTTTGCGCCGGTGGTAATGTCCTCTGCGTTGGGATCCTCGTCCTTCTCGTAGCCGGACTCGGTGTAGGTGAAGCAGTTCTCGAAGCCGGCCTTGACCTCGTCGCTCATCTCGTAGGTGGCAGGAGCGGCAGTGGCCTCATCGTAGTTTGCGAAGCCGTCTGCACGGGACAGATAGGTGATCTCGCCCTCAGCGAAATCGAACTGGTTGGTGGCCACGACCTCATCGCTCCCGCGCTTGTTGGACTCGTTGTAGACGATGTCCGAGGCGAAGGTGCAGGTCTTGGAATCCAGAGCGGTGTGGGAGTCTGCGTTGGTACTGATGACGTAGTCGCCAGCCTCCAGCACATAGCAGCCGTTGTTCTGGTAATCGTAGGAAGCCAGCTCCTCCACCGGGATGGTGAAGTCGATGGTCTCGCTCTCGCCGGGAGCCAGCTCGTCGGTCTTGGCGAAGTCCAGCAGGTTTGCGGAGGCCTTCTCGATGCCGCCGTTGGTATACGGAGGATCGCTGTAGATCTCGACAACATCCTTGCCGGCAACAGAGCCGGTGTTGGTGACAGTGACGGAGAACTTCAGGTCTGCGCCATCGTTGGTGATGTCGCTCATCTTCTGGGTGAAGGTGGTGTAGCTCAGGCCGTAGCCGAAGGGATAGACCACTTCCTTGTCGTAGTCGATGAGGCCCTCATCGGCAGCCGTCTCATAGAACTTGTAGCCGACGTAGATGCCCTCGACGTAGTTGACGAAGGAGGGAGTGGTGCCCTCGGGGTCGAACATACTTGCATTGGAGTTGAACTCGGAAGCGTTGGTGTACTTGAAGTCGCCGAAGTTGTTCCACCACGGAGAGGCGGTCAGGTCGGTGACATAGGTATCTGCGGTGCGGCCGGAGGGGTTGACCTCACCGGCGACCACGCGGCCAAAGCCCTCAAAGCCGGACTGGCCGGTGCCGGGGCAGAGCAGAACGCCCTTGATCTGGGGGTAATCCTTGACCCAGCCCATCTCGAATGCGTTTGCGCCGTTGTAGACGACGATGACGTTGTCGAAGTTGGAAGTGACCAGATCGATCAGCTCTTCCTCGCGGTTGGACAGCTGCAGGAAGTGGTCGCCTGCATCCCAGTCGTTGCCCTCGTTCAGGCTGTCGTCATAAGAGCCGTTGTAATAGCCAGCGCCGCGCTGAGAGCCGCGGTAGTCTGCCACACGGCGGACCCAGCTGCCGTCCACGACAGCAGCCATATCGGTGGGAAGGTCTGCGCCCTCGCCGCCGACGCGGGTGATGACCACCATGGCGGTGTCAGAGTATTCCTTGGCGTTTGCCATCATCTCGTCGGTGTACAGGCTGACGTTCGGCTCGGGCAGGGTCCAGTCCTGCTGTGCCATGCCGACGCTGGGACGGGTAGCGCAGTAGTCGGTGTAGAACTTGCTCAGCTCGTCGTTGGTCTCGATGCCCGCATCGTGCAGACCGGTGAGCAGGTCGGTGACGGGATAGGCGTCGTTCAGTGCGCCGGAGCCGGTGCCGCCGTAGCAGGGGCTGGTGGAGGCCCAGCCAAAGACGTTCAGCTTGGAGCCAGAGGCCACAGGCAGGATGTTGTCATCGTTCTGTGCCAGAACGATGCCCTCCTGCGTGATCTCGTTCACCAGCTCGGTCGCCTCTGCGGAGGTCTCCTCGCTGATGGAGCCTTCACCGGAGACCAGATCCAGCATGGTGGACATGGGGCCGATGCAGATGAGGTTGACAACGATGACCAGTGCCAGCAGAATGGCGACACCAGACTGCGCACGGACCATCTTCTTCTTGGCTTTCGGCAGCTTCTTGGCCGCAAACATCGCAACGAGTGCGACCACGACCACGACGCCGAAGGCGATCAGGTAGTTCTGGATGTTGGAAACCACCTGCATTACATCATCCATATTGACGGACAACATAATTCTTCCTCCTTATTCTGAATTCATATTTCCCGGGCACAGCTCCCGGACTGTCGGCATCCATTATAAAGGAATTCAATGAAAATTTACAAAGATTTTCACAACCTGTCATTTCCGAGGCATATTTTGCAGAAGTTTCATTTTTGTTTCAAATTTTATTGTGCTTATCCACAAATACAGGCCCGGCTTTATTGTGCAAAACAGAAAAAACCTCTCCGGCATTGCTTCGCAATGCCGGAGAAGTTTTTCTTTATTCCGGGATCGGCAGCAGGATCCGCAGCGTGAACCAGCCGTCGGCCCAGTGAAGGGTCATGGTGCCGTCGTGGTCCTGCGCTGCCGCCTGCACGCCCCGCAGGTCGTAGCCGCCGTGGGTGTTGTGGCGGGGCAGGCCGTCTGCGCCCAGCTCCACGGGCTGGGCGCAGTAATTCTCGAAGCGGAGCATCACACAGCCGCTCTGGTCATAGACGGCCACCCGCAGCAGCCGCTTTTCGGGGTCCGGCTCTGCCGTGACACACTCGATGGCGTTGTCCAGCGGCGCGCCCACGAGGGTGCACAGCTCCCGGGTCGTCAGGAACCCCAGCTTGCTGCCATCGGCCACGCTGGTCATGTTGATGCCCCGCTGCTGGCAGTCCATGCTCTTTGCGGTGAGCAGGGTGTCCAGCACCGGATTGCCGGTCTTGTTCTCGGCCTCATACCGGCGGATGCCGCTTTCCATCCGGGCCAGCGCGGCGTCCTGCTTGGCCCGGTCGCGCTCGGCACGGATGTCTGCGATCTGAATTTTCAACTCATGGTAGCGGCTGTTGATGAGCCGGATTCCCTCTTTGCTCCGCTTGTACTGCTCATACTGGCGGTGGAGCACCTCGTCCATCGCCGCAAGCTCGCTGTGGAGGGCCGCTTCCCGCAGCTGCTCGTGCTGGACGGTCAGGATGAGGACGCCGCAGATGTCCACCAGCGTGCGGATGTAGTAGACGCTCATGTCCACCTCGCGGTCGCCCAAGAACAGCAGGTTGCTCACCGCGAAGACCATCGCCGCCATGACGACGGCCACGAGGGCCGCTTTTCCGCTGATGACGATGCGGCCCTTAGGGCTGGTGTGCTTGTGCTCCAGCAGCCAGATGCAGCCGAAGACCCCGCTGTAGACCACCGCCAGCAGCGCCAGCGACAGGCCATCGGCCCCGCTGCGCTGGGGCCAGAGGAAACAGTGCAGCTGCCACTCGGCGCTGGCGGCCAGCTCGGCCAGAACAAAGGCCCGGGCGCAGACATACCCGGCCTCCAGCAGCGAGATGGTGCGGGTGAGCCAGAGGTAAAGGTACTGCATCGCCACCGCCGCCGCCATGCAGGGGATCCACCACGCCAGCGGGACGCTGCCCGTGGCCTGCAAAAAAGCGCAGAGGGCCAGCGCCCACGCCGCGCTGACGGCGAGGGTGGCTTTCGGGCCGAAGCGGAGGCCCAGCGGCAGGGCGTAAATGCCCACGGCCAGACACTCGGCCAGCGCCGTGTAGAGGCGCGGGATACTGGGCAGCGCCGTCATGCGCCTCCACCTCCGATGTGGTCGGCCAGCGCCGCGAGGAAAGCTTTCCGCCGGGGCCGGCTCAGCTGCAATTCATAAGGCCCCACCTGCACCATCCCCTGCTGCACCCCCTTCACCTGCGCCAGATTGACGAGGTAGCCGCTGTTGCAGCGGGCAAAGGGCCGCTCAGCCAGCTTCTCCTCGAAGGCTTTCAGGGTGCCCGCCGCCGCGAAGTCCCCCTCCTCGGTGTAGAAGTGAACGCGGTGGCCCTCGCTTTCCAGATAATAGATGAGGGAGGAGTCCAGCCGCCGAAGCCCTCCCTCCACCGGCAGGGCCAGATAGTGCCGCACCCGGCGGCGCAGCTGCTCCTCCACCTTCCGGAGCTGCTGCGAAAAGGCAAAGTAGGGCACCGGTTTGAGCACATAGTCCAGCGCACCCACCGCGTACCCGCCGATGGCGTACTGGGCCATATTCGTGATAAAGACGATGATGACGTCCCTGTCCAGCTCCCGCACCCGCCGGGCTGTCTCCATCCCGTCCAGATGCTTCATCTCCACGTCCAGAAACAGGACATCGTACACCGGGCGGTAATCATCCAGCAGCTCCATCCCGTCGGCAAACTCCGTCACAGCAAACTCGGTGCCATACTGCCGGGTGTGCCGCTGCACATAGCCTTGCAGCTGCGCCCGCACCTCTGCCTCGTCCTCCACCAGAGCGATGCGTATCATTGCCGCACCTCCTTTTTCCGCAATTTCTCTGGTTTTTATTGTAACACGAAACCGGGCCGGTGGCAAATGGGAAGGCCCTTTTTCTGCCGCGTCCCGGACGCATTTCATACAACTCTGCCCTTTTGCCAAAACTTTTGACATCCTCGCTCCCCTGTAAAAAATTTATACAATGGGGTCTTTTTGCTCGTTGTCCGGCGATGTACCGCAGACTATACTATAGACATCGACGGGGATGCAGGACGGCGCCTCACAAAACCTTCACCGCCATTAAGGACATCTTAAACACTCTTTCGGGCATTTTCTAAGAAATGGCCGGTATACTATGAAGCGTCAACCGGAAGCGTCCCGCCGGGCGCTCCCTGTCTTGCAGCAAAAAATCTATCGTTCCCTCATGGGAAAGAAAGGATCACATTATGAAGACCTCCATGAAAACCCTCGCCATGCTCACCCTGTCCGCCTGCGTCATCACCGGCAGCGCGGTCTCCAGCTTCGCGGCGGCCCCCGTCACGGCGGGTGCTGCTGTCCTCGGCCACCAGACCAGCACCTGCGGCGATGATGACCACTCGAATGCAGAGATCCTCGCCCGCTTCAAAAATGCAGACGGCTCCACCAGCTTCTATACCATCTGCGCCGAGGGCGGCGAGGTCAACGGCAGTGCGGCCCTGACTGAGCTGACCAGCGCCAGCTCCAACTTCTACGGCACCCGCGTCTACACCGGCACGCTGGACAACGGCCAGCGCGTCATGACGGTGGCCTGCATCAACGGGAACGGCGCGATGACCGGCACCACCGCCGACGTCCGGGTTCCCAACGACGCGGTCAAGGGCTATGACCTCTATCTCGTCGGCTCCGATGGCACCGAGACCAAGCTGAACGTCTCGAGCAGCAGCAATTCCAGCTGTTCTGTCGTCCGGGTCAATATGCAGGACGGCGCGGCCCTCATCCATCTTGTCCCCCAGTCCAACAGCTAAACACAAAAGCAGCAGCCTCACCGAACGCAGAGTGAGGCTGCTGCTTTGTTCTTTCAGGGAAGATCTCAGTTCGTCTTGACGGCCACGAGGATGCGGATCTTCTTTCCGCCTGCGCAGCCGAAGTTGTCGTACCAGCCGATGAGCTTGTAGTCCTCGGTGTTGACCTTGGGCAGCGAGGTGGCGAAATACTGGCCGTTCGACCACAGATAGACCTGCATATCGTCGGCGGTCTCATACCGCTTGTCCCCGCTCATGACCGAAGCCGCGCCCAGCCTGTCGATGACCACCGGCGAGAGCTGGAGCATCCGGTTGATGGCCTTGCCGTCGGCAGAGCGGCCGATGGCGATGCCGCCCGCCACGATGGGATACTTGGTGGCGGTGCTGTAGGCCACCTGCTTGCCGCCGGTGTAGCAGACGTAGGTGGCGCCCTCACCCAGATAGTTGAGGAAATCGCCCAGCGTGCCGCCCACGCTGTCGCCGGTGCGGCGGAGCACATAGCTGAAGAGCTGGTCCGTCTTGCCGGTGAGGGTGTTCCAGGTAGAGCTGACGATGCTGCCGTCGATGAGGCCGTAGAGCACATCGCTGGTGCTGGGCACCAGAATGTTCTTCACGTCCTGAAAGGTCTCCTCGTCGGTCTTCTTCACCGTGGTAGTGGTCGTTGTCGTCGTGGGGAGGCCTGCGGCCTCCTTTGCGGCGTCCTGCGCCTTCTCGCTGATCTTCTTGTCGATCTTCTTAGCGGCTTCGTCCGTCAGGCGGCGGACGGAATCCAGCGCGGCATACTCCCACAGGTCGCCGGTCACATCGTTGAGGATGACCCGGTCGATCTCACCGGCGGCGTTGGTGGTGTAGTAGCGGACGTCGTTCTCACTCAGCGTTACCCCCGATAGGCGGCTGGGGCGAACTGCCCCAGCCACACCCTCCGACGTCGTATCAAGGATCTGCACGTTGTCTGCAAACGGGGTGTCGCCCAGTGCGGTGCCGTCGGCGCGGATGGTGCCGCTGACCGGGCGGGGCGAGATGGACTTAACGCTCTCGCCGCCCTCGTCCACGCGGACCTCCACCAGCTTGCCCGCCGGGAAATTGAGCTTATTGTTTACGTTGACGGTGCGGGCCGTGCCGTCGGTGCACATGATGGAGACGGCCTGCTGCACCTCGGCGCTGTTGGTCTCCACGAGGGTGCGGGATGAGGACTGCACCACGCCGTAAAAGACGGCGTCGGCCTCGTCTCCGGTGAGGACGGAGACTGCGGCGTCATTCATGCCCAGCAGCAGCGTGACCACCTGACCCACGCCGCCGCCGGACAGGGAGGACAGCTGGTAGGCCACGGAGGGCGAGGCGATGGTGTAGCTGACCCCGGCCACAGTCACAGAGGTCGGGGCGCTGGCCGAGGGCGAGACCGCCGTCACACGGCCTGCGGCACGCTTATTGTAGATCCACAGGGTGCGGGCGCTCTCATTATAATAGTAGACATCATAGGGAGAGAGGGCCGCAGAGGTGGTAACTTCGTCGTTGCGGTAGATGGCCGCCGGGGCAAAGGGCAGGGCCGTGGCCGCGTCGGCCACGAAGGGGCCTTTGACGTTGTCCAGCAGGACGGAGGAGATGTCCACCTGACCGTTGCTCACCGCAAAGCCCAGCGTGGAGGCGTAGACCTGACCGCTGCCGTTCATGGCCGTGAGGGCATTGTAGAAGAGCACGGTGCCCTGCTCGAGGGTCAGCACCTCGCCCTGACGGGCGCTGATGTCATTGCGCAGGCCCAGTGCGCTCGCCTTATTGAGCTGGGCCGAGGGGAAGGTGCCGCCGAGGCTCGCCACATCGTAGCCCAGCAGGCGGAGGGCCATGGTGCAGGCCTCCTCCAGCGTGACAGCATTGTCCGGGCGGAAGCTGCCATCGGAGTAGCCGGTCATCCAGCCGTTCTGGACGGCGGTGCGGATGTAGACGGCGTAGGGCGAATCGCTGTCCACGTCGCTGTACAGACGGCCGGTACGGCCCTGTGCTGCGGCGGTGTCGCGGTAGGCCGAGAAAGCCGTCAGGAGACGGGCCGCCTGCCCACGGGTGAGGGGCGCGCCCAGAGAAGCGGACTGCTCGGCGGTCAGACCGCCCAGCGCCGTCGCCGTCTGGACTGCCGCGTTGGAGCCGACCGCCGAGGCGGGCAGCACCAGCATGGAAACCGCCACGCAGACGGCCAGCAGGAATGCGAGGAATCTTTTTTTCATGGTAAACTCCTTATAGAATCAACGCCATCGCCTCTCCCTTTGGGAGAGGTGGCGAGCGAATGCGAGACGGAGAGGGCAAGCCGCCTGACAAAGGAGGAGCATCCTTGCCCTCTCAGTCACCTTCGGTGACAGCTCTCCCAAAGGGAGAGCCAGAAGCATTCCCGAGAGGTTAATCATACCTCAACGCCTCGATGGGGTTCAGGCGGGCGGCACGGCGGGCAGGCAGGAAGCCGAACAGGACGCCGATGCCGCAGGAGATGCCCACGGCGATGGCCGCTGCGTCCGCCGAGGGGGTGACGTTCAGGGTAATATCCGTCAGGATATACGGAAGGATCTGGTTGATAATGGCCGACACGACGTAGCCCAGCACGATGCCGAGACAGCCGCCCAGCGCCGACGTGACGCCGGCCTCCACGACGAACTGGGTCAGGATGGTGCTCTCCTGTGCGCCCAGCGCCTTCCGGATGCCGATCTCGCGGGTGCGCTCGGTGACAGACACCAGCATGATGTTCATGATGCCGATGCCTCCCACCAGAAGCGAGATGCCTGCGATGGCCGTCAGGACGCCCACCATAATATTGATCATAGAGGACATCTGCGACATTGCCGCACTCAGGCTCATGACGAAGACGTAGTCATCCTTACTGACCAGCTTCTTGAGCCGCGACTGCAAAAACTCCTGTGCCGCGTCCGAGTGGTCTGCATCCTGCAGCACGACGTAATACTGGCTGACGCTGCTTCCGCTGCTGAGGCTCAGCAGGGTGGTGTAGGGGACAAGAACAACATCGTCGTTGCCGCCCTCGTACTGGGCGGCGGGCTTGGAGCGGCCTTCCAGCACGCCCACGATGCGAAACTCGTTTGCACCCACCTTGAGGGTGTTGCCGAGGCCGTTGCCGCCGAAGATCTTACGGTCCACATAGTCGCCGATGACGCAGATGTTCTTGTTGTCCATCAGGTCGGCGTACTGGATGCCCCGGCCCTTGGCCACCTTATAGTTGTTGATGGTCAGATAATCCTCATTGACGCCGCTGATGTTGGTGCGGCGGTACTTCTCCCCTGCCACCCGCAGCGGATCCGTCCCGGCGCTGGCGATGGGCGAAAGGCCTCTGTAATACTCCGGCTTCTGGTTGATGATGTTATACACATCGCTGACCTCCACCGTGCGGGTGCTGGCGGTCATGACGTTGACCGACAGAATATCGCTGCCCATATCGGAGTAGAAGTCCTGCATCATGTGGGTCATGCCGTTGCCGAGGCCGACGATGACGATGACGGCCATAACGCCGATGATGATGCCCAGCATGGTGAGGAAGGTGCGGACTTTGTTGCTCCACACGTTCTGGATGGCCTGCTTGAAGGTCTCCTTTATCATGCGTGCGCTCCCTCCTCTCCGGCTTTCGGGGCCGACATCATGAGGTTCGGCTGCACGACCGCCTCGGGGGCGTGGGCGTCGCCGTCGTAGACAACGACACCGTCCTCCAACCGGATGATGCGCTCTGCCTGCACGGCGATGGAGTTGTCGTGGGTGATGAGGACCACGGTGTGACCCTGTTTGTGCAGTTCCTGAAGCATCCCCAGCACCTCCCGGCCGGTATGGGAGTCCAGCGCACCCGTCGGCTCGTCGGCCAGAATGATGGGCGGGTTGCGGACAAGGGCGCGGGCGATGGACACACGCTGCTGCTGGCCGCCGGAGAGCTGGTTGGGCTTGTTCCGGAGCTTGCTGCCCAGACCCACCTGTTCCAGCGCTGCGATGGCGCGGCGGCGGCGCTCGCTGCCGCCCACGCCTGCGTAGATGAGGGGGACTTCCACGTTTTCCAGCAGGGTCAGCTTGGGCAGCAGATTATACTGCTGGAAGATGAAGCCCAACTTCTCGTTCCGGATGGCCGCCAGCTCACGGCGGTTCATCTTGCCGACGTCGCTGCCGTCCAGCAGATACCGGCCGTGGGTGGGCACATCCAGACAGCCGATGATGTTCATGCAGGTGGATTTGCCGGAGCCGGACTGGCCCACGATGGCCACGAACTCGCCCCGGTCTATCTTCATGGAGATGTGGTCTGCCGCTTTGACGAGGGTGTCACCCATCTGGTAGTATTTGCAGACCTCGTCAAACTCGATCAGGGCGCTCATTCGTCGCCTCCTTCGGCAGACACCATCATGTTGCTGTAGAAGTCGGTCGCGCTGACCGTCGAGGTGTCGTAAGCGATGGTGTCGCCCTCCTGCAGGCCGCTCTTCACCTCGATGTAATCATCGTCACTGATGCCGGTGGTCACTTTGACGTAGACATAGCCCTCGGGGGCGGTCATGGAGGCCTCGGCGTTGTCGGCGCTGGGCGAATCCTTCGTCACCAGCACATAGCTGCCCCGGACGAGGGCGGCGTTGGGCAGGGCCAGAACGTCTTTGACGCTGGCGGTGGTGATCTTGGCCGAGGCATTCATGCCGGGCAGCAGATCGCCCATCTCGTCAATGCGGACGGTGACGGGGTAGCTGGTGGAGCCGTTGGCCGTGGTGCCGGCCACGAGGATGCTGCTGATAGTGCCCTTATAGGTCTCGCCCGGGACGGCGTCGGCGGTGATTTCCACCTCCTGCCCGACCTTCAGAGAACGAATTTTCAGCTCATCCACGTTGAGCTTCAGTTCCAGATAGCTCATATCGTAGATGGTGCAGAGGTTCTGCATGGCTGCGTCGTTGGCGCTGAGCTTATCGCCGGCTTTGACCTTTTTGTCCACGATGGTGCCGCTGATGGGCGCATCGATGGTGTAGTGGCTGATGTTCCGCTCGGCGGAAGACATCCGCAGCTCGGCAGAGCGAAGATTGTCGGCGGCGTTCTGGGCCTGCTTGTCCAGATCCTTGCCGGTGATGCGGAGGAGCACGTCGTCCTGACGGACGGTGCTGCCCTCCCTGACGCAAAGCTCGGACACGGTGCCAGAGGCAGCGGCCACGACGGTCTCCTCGCGCTGGTACGCAAAATGGGCCGAGTTGAGGGAGCTGACGCCGTTCACCTGCGCCACTGCGGCCTGCGCGGTGGTCAGGCTGCCCGTGTTGGGCACCGCGATGGTGACGGTGCAGGTCATGAGGCTGGCGTCACCGGAGGGGTCTGCGCCCGATACCGAGCGGATGGTGCCGTTCAGCACCTCAAAGGTGGTGTCCGGCATGACCTGTGCGGCCTGACCGACGGCGAAGCTCTGGGCCTCGGCGGCGGGGAAATCCACGGCCAGCAGCATCACAGAGGTGTCGCGGACGGTGGCGACGGTCTGACCGGCCTGCACCGCGTCGCCAGCGGCCACGGCAAAGGAGCTGACCTCGCCGCTGATCTTCGTGCGGACGTTCCGGGCGTCGGCAGCATCATCGTAGCTGCGCTGAGCCTGAGACACCGAAAGCTGTGCGCTCTCGAGGTCGCCCTCCACATCCGAGCTGTCGATGACGTAGAGGACATCGCCCTTCTGGATGGTGTCGCCCAGCTCGAAGTCAGCGGTGAGCACCGTGCCGGTGACGAGGGACTTGACGGTGTAGGAATCGGCGGCATTGATGGTGCCGCTGCCGTCGTAGACGTTCACGATGTCGCGGCGTCCCAGCGCCTCCTGCACATACGCCATGTCTGCCGATGCACTGCGGCTCCTGCGGGGGATGACCACCACCGCCAGCACTGCCACGGCCACGACCGCCGCGATGCAGCGCTTTTTGTGGGTCCTGATAAAGTGGAGCACCTTATTTTCCCCGCCGGTATTCTCCTGCGGAGAGGCGTCCTGTGTCTTTTTGTTGAAACCTAGCATGAAAAGCCTGACCTCCTGTGTTTTTTCCTGTAGACCTGTGATAAAGAAGATTGCATTCTTCCTGCGTTCATCGCTCTGCGCCCTTCCCGCCGCACCCGCAAAAATCATCCCACCTGCGAGTTCCTGCTCCGGGTCAGCTGCGCAAATCAATGTCATGATACCATCTTATAAGACGGACTACAAGGAAGATTTCCTGCACGATTTGCAACTTTTTTGAAAATTTTTCCACTGTCCTGAATATCCCGGGAAATAAAGGCTCCCACCCGGGGCATATCCTCCGGGCGGGAGCCTTGCTGTTTTTTACGTCTGCTTACAGACAGCCGCCGTGCAGCCGCCGGATCACCTTGAAGGCGACCTCATGCTCTGTGGTCAGCGGTTTTTTCAGGGCAAAGAAAACGACGCCGCTGGTCGGGCAGGTGCTCTCTGCCTCCACCTCTGCCGTGAAGGGGTCAAGGATGACCCCCAGCTTCTGGCCGTACTCCACCTCCTGCCCCGGCTCCACAAAGCGGCGGAAAATACCGCCCGCCGGGGAACTCCCTGTTGTACATATCGTAGAGGTTACCGCAGTATCCCATAGGTTTTCTCCGCCACCGGTTCGCACCACTCGTTAGAGGTGCCTTCGCCGGGCACTTCCACTGCCAGATGAGAGAACCAGCAATCGGGTGCGGCACCGTGCCAGTGCTTGACCTCCGGGGGAATATTTACCACATCGCCCGGATGCAGCTCCTGCGGCGCTTTGCCCCATTCCTGATAGTAGCCCCGGCCTGCCACGCAGACAAGGATCTGTCCGCCGCCCTTTGCAGCATGGTGGATGTGCCAGTTGTTCCGGCAGCCCGGCTCAAAGGTGACGTTGTAAATGCCAACCTGTGCGGTGGACAGGGGTGCCAGATAGCTTTTTCCGCTGAAATATGGTGCAAAACCGTCGTTGGGCGCACCGATGGGGAACACCATTTCACTCTGGTGCTGTGCTTTGGCATCCTCTGCAGCGTCCTCTGCCCAGACTTCCTTTGCCATGCGGAAAGCCGCCCACGCCTTGGGCCAGCCTGCATAAAATGCCGCATGGGTCAGGATCTCTGCAATCTCAGTCCGGGTAATACCGTTGTTTTTCGCTGCCGTCAGGTGATACCGAAACGAGGAGTCCGTCAGTCCCTGCGCCATCAGTGCCACCACCGTCACAAGGCTGCGATCCCGGAGGGAGAGTTTATCCTCTCGGCTCCACACCTGCCCGAACAGTACCTCATCGTTAAGTTCTGCAAATTTTGGTGCAAATTCGCCCAGAGCATCCCGCCCTGCAGTCTGTTTCACTGCCATTGTTGTACCCCTGCCTTTCCGTGTAAACGCTTAGACCTGCTTTTTCCCGCTGAACACCGGGAAAAAGCTGAATTCTCCGTAGTCAGCAATGTGCTCCATCTGCATGAGTGCAGCCATATCTTCCGGAGTAATGACAAAATCTACGGCGGCATTCTCTTCCATGTGCTGTGGGTCTGCCGTTTTGGGCAGTGCTACTGCGCCAAGCTGAAGAACATAGCGGACACACAACTGTGCCGCAGATACGCCGTATTTCTTTGCCATCTGTGCAATCACAGGGTTCTTAAGTGCCTCGCCGTGGGCAATGGGCGAATAGGCCTCCACCTGAATGTGCTGCTCTCTGCAGAAATTCAGCAGATCATGATCGGTGTTGCTGATGTGGAGCAAGATTTGGTTCACCATGGGCTGTATCCGGCAATCGGACAGCAGGTTCTCCAAGTCATCCTGCAGAAAATTCGACACTCCGATGACCCGCACCTTGCCAGCCGCCTGCGCATCCTCCAGCGCACGCCAGACGGCTTTGTTCTCTGCAAAGTAGCGTTTGGTGTCCCTGAATTCGTTCCACGGCTGGGGTGCATGGATGATCATCTGGTCCAGATAGTCCAGTCCCATTTTTTCCAGCGTTTCCTCAATAGAGGCGGCTGCAGCCTCATAGGTTTTCAGTTCTGCGGCCACCTTGCTTGCAACAAACAGCTCCTCACGGGAAACGCTGCAGCTACGGATTCCCTCGCCAACGCCCTGCTCATTTTTGTAGGCCTGTGCAGTATCAATGAGACGATACCCCAGCGTAACAGCGGTGCGGACTGTCTGCGCCGCTTTGTCATTGTCAATGCACCATGTGCCAAGCCCCAGTTTGGGGATTTTCGTTCCATTTTCCAGTTTGTAGGTTTCCTGTAAAATCATCTGATTTCCCTCCATTTATACATTTTTTCCCATCTCGTAAGCCTGTGCCATTGCAGAGGTGTTTCGCACCGCACCCGGCTCGTAAACGCCACATGCTACAAGGACTCCCTTTTCCACGGCACCCTCCACACAGTCTGCATAGCCCCGGAAGCAGGCCAGCGTAGTGTCCGCAGAGGCTTTTTCCTCGTCTGCCATGGTGGTGATGTAGTAGAATTCCTTGTCTTTGACCTCAAGCCACCGTGCCACGGTACGGTCGATCACTGCCTTCAACTGGGCACTGATGGAGTAGAAGTATACCGGGCTTGCCAGCACAATGACATCGGCATCGATCATCTTTTGCAGGATGTCTGCCATATCATCCTTGTGGACGCAGGCTCCGCCGTGGGTGCTGCAGTAGTAGCAGCCGGAGCAGGGAGCCACCTTTTTCTCAGCGACCCGGATCTTTTCTGCTTTGTGCCCGGCATCCTGCGCTCCACGCAGAAATTCGTCGCATAGAATATCAGAGTTACCGCCCTTCCGGGGACTGCCAGACAAAATCAATACCTTCTTGCTCATAGGGACCTCCTTGACAGCAGAGTGCATCCGCATTATGATTTTGATAAAGTTTGATTTTATCATACAACTTAAAGCGCACTTTAAGTCAAGGGCTTTTTGAAAAAACGGAGGTTTCAGATGATCTATACCGTAGGTGAAATGGCACAAAAGCTGGGCGTACCTGCCTCCACCCTGCGCTACTACGACAAAGAAGGGTTACTTCCCTTTGTGGAGCGTTCCTCCGGCGGCATTCGGATGTTCCGGGAAAACGACTTCGAGTGGCTGCAGGTCATCTGCTGCATGAAAAAAGCCGGAATGTCCATCAAGGATATCCGGCAGTATATTGAGCTTTCCATGCAGGGAGACGACACCATTGACACCCGGCTGGAAATGTTCCGGCATCAGCGGGAGGTGCTCACCCAGCAGATCCAGCAGTTACAGCACACGCTGGAGACCGTGGAGTATAAATGCTGGTTCTATGAAGCCGCCAAAGCCGCTGGGACAGTGGATGTCCCCGGTGCGATGACCGATGCGGATGTACCTGATCAGTTCCGTGCCATCCGGCAGGAGCTTCGGGGACAGAAGATTCCGAATGGCGAAAAATAAGAAATGCCGTTCCAGTTGCTTTTGGAACGGCATTTCTCTTAATCATCTAACCCATGGCTCCCGGTTACGTTTTTCAAACTTGACGGCATTGGTTTGAGTGACCGTATCCGTCCGTTAATCACACCGTTCCAGCTTCTTTGCCTTTGCAAAGAACCCCCACAGAAGGGCCGTGCATCCCACCATGCAGGCAGGCATGATGAGGAAGGAAGTCCGGTAACCTACGGCGTCCACCAAGCTGCCAAACACGGCGTTGAAGAGAATGTCCGCCAGCGAAGCCACACTCAGCACTAAACCCGATGCAGAGGAAGCCGCATGGCTAGGCCAGTATCGCGGGATCAGCATGACAAGGGTCGGATACAGGATGGAGAACAGCAGGCCGCTGACCGCCAAGAGCCACAGGCCCGGTGCCCCCAGCAGCACGCCCACCGTGTACAGCACGGCGGAGCTGGTGGCGAAGAGCCGCAGGCAGCGGTAGATGCCAAGCTTATCCACCAGACTGCTCAGCACCAGACGCCCCACCATCACACAGCCAAAGAAAACAGCGGTAAAGTTTGCCGCCTGTCCCATGGGCACTTCCAGTGCATTGGTGGCATAGCTCACCAGCCAGTTCATAATGCCATGTTCTGCAATGAAGTACAGCCCGATGATCAGCACCAGCGGCAGAAATGCCGGGCAGGCCATGATCTCCTTGGGGGATGCCTTGTCCCCGGTTTTCTGCTCCTGCACCTCCGGCATGGGGAACAGCACGAACAGCACCATGGCCACTGCGCCAATGGCCAGCAGCCCCCACGCCACGGTGTGCCAGCTGGAAATATCCGTAGCCCAGTTGCCAATGATGCTCTGGCTGCCGCTGGTGCCGATGCCCTGAATGAAGAACAGGAAGTTCACAAAAAAGCCGGGGGCAGCGGCGAACATCCCGGTGGTGATCAGGTTCATGTTGGTGTTCAGCAGCGTGGACGTACCCATGGCGAAGAACATCCCCACCAACAGCAGCAGATAGGAGTCCGTGGTGGCAAACAGCAGCATGGCTGCGCTCCACAAAAAGGTATACAGCAGCATGGCCTTGCGACGGCCCAGAATATCCACCCCGAAGCCGCCGACGGCCAGAAACACGAGGTTGCCGATGTAGCTTACGGTGACGATCTGGGATAACTGGGCGGTACTCAGCTGGAAGTGGGCAGAGAAGATGGTGGAAAAAATGCCCCGCATGGCATCGTTCGCGCCCAGACCCACCATCAAAATCAGGAACGCGGCAAACGTGATGATGTTCTTTTTCTTGTTCATTGGTTTATCCCTCAAAAGAAGCCGCCGCCCGGCCCGACCCGGCAAAAGGGGCCAGCGCCGATGCGGCGGCTTGCTCATTATTGATAGGCGGCTCAGCCCAGTTCGATGCTCTGGTACTCCGGGGCGGCAGCCTCAGCAGTCAGACCCATGGTCTGCACGTTGGTGCAGTTCTGAGTAAGAAGCGCCTGTGCGAAGTCCGAACGGTCCTCGCCTGCAAAGCCCAGCGTGGAGTTCCGGACGGTAACACCATCCACCCAGCGCAGGAACATGGCTGCACTCTTCTGATGCAGCATGCCTTCCTTTTCGGGGGGAATGGGACGCAGGTCGTACATTCCGCGCTCCCACTTGCTGGTAGCTTCCAGACAGACGTTGACATTTTCAAACAGAACATTCTTGATGTGATTCTCCTCGTTGCCGGAGAGGAACACACCGTTCTCACCCTTGCAGGTGACGTTGAAGAAGCGGACATTCTCGATGCTGCCGCTGTGGGTGTTGGCGTTCCGGTCGTGGGTCGTCATCACGATGGGTTCTGCGCAGCCCCACCAGCACTCGGCAAAGCGGCGGGTCTCGATCATGATGTTGGAGAAGCTCACGTTCCGCACACAGCCGCCGTCACGGATCTGGATGGACAGGCCGCGGTTGCTTCCGGTGATGATGCAGTTATCCACCAGAATATTCTCGAAATCTGCCACGCCCTCCGTGCCGATCTTGATCGCAGCACTGGTAGAGGTCAGCGTGCAGTTGGAGATGATGACATTCTTGGTGGGGCCGTACTCGTTGTTGCCTGCTGTGGTCTTGAGGCAGATGCAGTCATCTGCACACTGGACATGGCAGCCGATGATCCGCACGTTGGTGGAGTGATCCGGATCGATGCCGTCGGAGTTGGTGCAGTCCAGCGGGTTCAGCACCCGGATGTTGGAGATCAGCACATCGTTGCATCCGGCAGGGTGCAGCGTCCAGAACGGAGAGTTCTGCAGTGTCACGTCATGGAACGAGATGTGGTTGCAGTGCTCCACATACACCATGGTGGGACGGGGGTAGAAATCACCGTTGAAGTAGTAACGGCTTACCCGCTTCATAAAGGCATAAACATTGCCGTCCACTGCGCCCTGACCCGTGATGGAGAAGTTGTCCGCATCCTTGGCGTGAATAAAGGTGTAGGCCGGCTTTGCCACCGGGCGGTCCACGGCCTTTGCGCCGGAAACTGCTGCCACGGAAGCATCATCGCCGTTGGGGTTGAAATAGGTGGAGATATCGGAGTGCGCTTTCAGAAGGGCACCCTGTTCCAGATGCAGCTCTACGTTGCTTTTCAGCTCGATAGAACTGGAATAGTAGGTATGACCGCCCTCCAGTACAACGCGGCCGCCGCCTGCTGCGTTGCAGGCATCAATGGCAGACTGGATTGCAGCGGCATCATTGGTTGCGCCATCGCCGACAGCGCCATACTTGGTGACTGAATAAACCATGAAAACTTGCTCCTTTTCGCATTATCAGACTGCGCCGAACAGGGTGGGCAGAGCCATGGAGAACCAAGGCACATAGGCTACCAGCATCAGCGCCACAAAGATCGCGGCATAGAACGGCAGGATCGGTTTGATCATGTCCTCCATATCCATATCTGCCACCGAGCAGCCGCTGAACAGTGCGCTGCCAACGGGCGGGGTGATGTTGCCGATACCCAGGTTCATGACCATCATGATACCGAAGTGGATGGGGTCCATACCGAAGGACTGGACAACGGGCAGGAAGATCGGGGTGAAGATCAGGACAGCCGGGGTGATGTCCATGAAGCAGCCAACCACCAGCAGGACAAGGTTGATGATGAGCAGGATAACATACTTGTTGCTGGAAACGCTGATCAGTGCGTTGCCGATGGCGCTGGGCAGACCGGTGAAGCTCATGACAAAGCTCATGACATTGGAGCCGGCGATCAGGAACATGATGACAGCGGTGGTCTCGCAGGCGTCCAGCAGGATCTTGGGCAGATCCTTGATCTTGATGCTGCGGTAAACAACGATGGACAGGAACAGGGTGTAGGCAACAGCCACGGCAGCGGACTCCGTTGCAGTGAAGATGCCGGACATAACGCCGCCGACGATGATGACGATCAGCAGCAGGCTGGGGATGGCGTCCACGAAGTACTTGAAGAAAACGGAAGCCGGGACCTTACCAGCAGTGGGATAGTGGTTCTTCTTTGCGATGACATACGCCACCACCATGCAGGCCAGTGCCCACATCAGGCCGGGGATGTAGCCGGACATGATCATGCCCACCACAGAGCAGCCAGCCAGCACCGGATAGATGATCAGGATGCCGGAAGGAGGAATGATCAGACCGGTAGGTGCGGAAGCGATGTTGACGGCAGCGGCAAACTTTTTATCGTAGCCTTCCTTCTCCTCCATGGGGATCAGAACGCCGCCGATGGCAACGGAAGCTGCAACGGAGGAACCGGACAGAGAGCCGAACAGCGTGTTGCCCAGAATATTGGTGTGCGCCAGACCACCGGGGATGCGGCCGACCAGAATTTTTGCGAAATCGATCAGTTTCTGTGCGATACCGCCGGTGTTCATCAGAACACCGCAGAGGATGTAGAACGGGACAGCCAGCAGCGAGAAGCTGTCAACGCCGCCCACCATGCGCTGGCTGGCAACGAAAGTGCCCAGATCCAGAGACAGGGTGGAGGCCATGGTCACGACCGACGAAATGATGATACTGACCGAGACCGGGACGCTCAGCGCCAGCAGCAGCGCAAACGTGCCGATCAGGAGCAGACCGACTTGAAAAGTACCCATTTTAGGTTCGTCCTCCTTTTTTATGCTTCTTTGGCAGACTCTGCCTTGGGGCCCTGCTTCATATCGCGCAGGTCCTCACCGATGAAGATGAGCGCGTAGAAGATGAACAGGATGGCACCCACAGGGACGCTGGCGTAGATCAGGGGCATGGGCAGCTGCAGCGCAGCGCTCAGCTGATCCGCAGCGGTGTTGACAAGGCGCGTGCCGCCGCCGATCATGACAACAACGCAGAACAGGATGACCATAGCCTGCACAAAGATATCCAGGATCTTCTGGCCCTTGAAGGACAGACGCTTGCTCAGCGCGGTGATGGCCAGATGCTTGCGGCGGCCGTATGCGTAAGCACCGCCCACCATGGTCACCCAGATCAGCAGATAACGCAGCGCTTCTTCGGTCACGGTGCTGGGGTTGTTCAGGATGTAGCGGGTGATGACCTGCCAGCAGACAGCAATGACCATGACACCCATGATAATGGTGCTGAGGACCTGAATGATCTTATCGATCAGACCGCGGAATTTAACGATCAACATGGTATGCTTCCCTCCTCATCAAGCCTGTACATAGGACAGGAAGTCCTCGTAATAACGGGCATTGTCGGCGCTCTTGGCACAGAACTCGTCGCGCAGGGACTGGGTAGCCTCAATGAATGCCGTCTTGTCGATGGTGTAGAACTGGACGCCCATCTCCTTGGCGCCGTCGATGTTCTCCTGCACCAGATCCTGCCATACGGCCTCGTGTGCTTCGTTGCCCTGCGTCATGCCGTTTACGATGGCACTCTGCTCGGCCTCGTCCAGACTTTCCCAAGTCTCGGTGGAGATGATCACGATATCGGGCACCATCTGGTGCTGGGTGTAGGTGTAGCTCTTGCAGACTTCACCGTGGCCGTCCTGCACCAGAACTGTCTCGTTGTTCTCTGCGCCGTCAATAATGCCCTGCTGCAGACCGGTGTAGGTCTCGCCGCTGGACATGGGCGTTGCACTGCCGCCCATGGCACGGATCATGGCAATGGACGTGGGGCTGTCCTGGGTGCGGATCTTCAGACCCTTCAGGTCTGCGGGGCCTTCACAGGGGCCGTCTTTGGTGGTGTAGATGCTGCGGGAGCCGGAATCGAACCAGCCGATGGCAAAGAAGCCCTGATCGTAGGTGCTCTTGAAGATCTCCTGCACCGCTTCGCTCTGGTTCATAACGGCAAAATACTGCTCGGTGCTCTCGAACACATACGGCATCGAGAAGATGGCGTATGCGCTGTTGAACTGCTCCATGCTGGAAGCGGAGACCTTTGCAATATCCAGAACACCAGCCTTGACCAGCTGGATCATTGCTGCGTTGTCGCCCAGCTGACCATTGGGGTAAACGCTGAAGGTCAGGTCGGATTCAGCAGAAGCAACTTCCGTCATCTTCTGCAGTCCAACATTGACCGGGTGCGCTTCGCTGTGGCTGTGTGCCACCAGCAGATGCTTGGAGCTCAGGCCGTCTGAAACCGAGCCGCTGCATCCGGTGAGCGACAGGCTTGCGCCTACGGCAGCAAGACCTGCAGCAGCCAGAAAGCTGCGGCGAGTAATACGTCTTGTTCCTATCATGATTGACATCTCCAGTTTTCTTTGTTTGATTGACTGCGTACAAAACCGGTTTTGATCTCCTGTCGGTCAGAGTGAAATTTATCCCTTCCGCAAAGGGCTTCGGGCTGCGCATTCCCTACCATTTCCGTTCTGCCATGTGCAACAGGCTTTCTGTCAATAAAAATAGCGCAAACACGTTGTAATGTATAGGCCTTTTTTGGTAAAAACCTTGCATTTCTTGGTATAATCCAGCCTTTTTTGCAAAATTGTTGGCATTTATTGGTCAAAACATTGCATATATTGGTACATCATGTTATGATGAACTAGCCCAAAAGAATTTTGTGACTGGAGGTATTTTTCTGTGAAAGTCATCAAAACCGATAAACATTATATGGCCGAACCGGATTTTGAAATCGACCATTACAAGGATGCCAGCTATCCTCCGGTCGCTTCTCATTACCATGAATTCTATGAGATTTTTCTCTTTGTCAGCGGAAATGCGGATTATGTCGTCCACGACAAAATGTTCCGGCTCAAGCCGGGAGACCTGTTGATCATCCCACCTGCCATTATGCACCATCCTATCTTCCGGGACTTTGAGATCCCCTACGAGCGGTATGTGTTGTGGCTCAGTCCTCCGGCTTTTGATACCATGAAAAAGATCGACCCGGACATCGATTACTTTCTCCGTCCGGGTCATGCAAAAACATTTTTGATTCGGGATAGCGTGGACAGTTCCCGCGCCCGGTTCGGGCAGTTTGAAGCCCTGACCCACGCTTACCGGGAGGAAAGCCTGTGTTACCACAGCGAGGGCATGGCCGATATTCTCCGCATCCTCATCGGCATCAACCGTTCCTTATATAATCGGGAGCACGTTTTTGCCAAGGCGCAGAAGCCAAGCGTCCTGAGCAACGCCCTGCATTATATCGATCTGAACCTCAGCGGCAATCTTTCACTGGACACGGTCGCAAAGGCGCTTTTCATCGATAAATACAATTTTTCCCACATGTTCAAACAGAATATGCAGATCAGTTTTTACCAGTATGTCATCCAGCAGCGGCTGCTGGAAGCCAAACGGCTGCTGATGAAAAAAGAACCGATCTCTTCCATCCCGGCCAAATGCGGTTTTTCTGATTATAACGCCTTTTACCGCTCCTTCAAAAAGAATTATGGCGTCAATCCGCGCGAATATGTCGCTTACCACATGAAGGCCATCCACGGTGAAGTCGGCGGCTTGTCTCTTGATATCGACCACCAGAGCACAGAATCCTGATATGTTCCGCTGATTTCCGTCATTTTTATAAAATTGCAGCCTTTGATTTTCAGTCAAACCACCACGGCAGTTCCAGCCACAGATTATCCATGGCCTGTTCCTCCGTCTTTTGGGCGCGGCCTTTTGGCAGGTGAAAGTATATCGCCGTGCCAATCAGCGGATGTTCCTCGCCATCGGTGAAACCATAGCGGTACAGCAGATAGGTCTGCTCGCGCTGGGTCAGCACAGGGAACTGTGCTAGCCCCTCCGGTTTGAAGATCTCGGTATAGAGCCTCACTCCGTCCTGCATGGGCAGCATCAGCTCCTCCCGGCGGCAGCCATAGACCGGGCCGTCGTAGGGGCATACTGGCATATTCCTGCCGCGGCAGGCATCTGTTGCATAGGGGCAGCACTGTTCGATCATAGAACAGGAGGAACGGGATCGCCAGCAGAACAAAAACAGCGCCCATCACCAGCAAGATCTGATACGGCGCAAAGTACACTCCAAAATGCTGGCAGGGGACCAGATACAATACCGTCAGCGCTTTGACCTGTTTGCGCACCACCAGTCGGCTGTCCTTTTATTTCACACCTCCTGCTGCTTGCATCCTGCGGAAAATGCGATTATAATAAAAACCGTCCAACTCGTTTCGTACAACGTCGTACCACAATCAAAAAGAAGAGGCTCCTTATGCAGGAACAGAACATTGCACAAATGCTTGAAAATCCATTCATGCAGTACAATCACATCGAGATCGTATCGGTAACGTCGGACAGCGCCGTCATGTCGCTGGACATCCGGCGGGACACCACCAACATCTACGGTTATGTGCATGGCGGCGCATTTTTCACCATGGCCGACTGCTGTGCCGGGCTGACTGCCCGCTCTGACGGACGGCAGTATGTCACCCAGAATGCTTCGGTCAATTTCATCCACAACGTCAAAGCCGGTCACCTGACAGCCTGCGGCCGAACGGTCAGCCGCCGCCGACACATCTGCGTGGTGGCTGTGGAGATCACAGACGAGACCGACACGCTGTTATTTTCCAGCACCTTTTCCATGTACTGTATCAGCGCCGAGGGCTGACTGCTCTTTCTTCCCCGCACTGCGCACGTTTTGCGTGCCGGTGCGGGGCTTTTTTATTGTGCAGCGTATTCTGTCAGCGGCCCACAGCTCTCCCTGGGAACGTACTCGATCGGCAGCAGCCGGCTTTCCGGAGTGACAATCTGACCGTCCAGCTGCCCCAGCACCAGCTGGATGCACTCCCGCGCCATATCCTCCATGGGCAGATAGACCACGCTCAGGCTCGGGATCGAAAACGCATCGGATTCCTCCGGGCCGTTGCCTACAGCGATCAGCCGGGGCAGCTTCTCGCCGATATATCCGGCCTCACAAAAAGCCCGCAGCGCACCGTGCGCAATGGCCGAGGAACCGCAGAACACTGCGTCCGGCAGCTGCTGCTTCCACTCATGCCTCAGCCGATGCGAAACCGCCTCGTAACCGCCTCGTATGCCGTTTTCACAATACCGGTTGTCCAGGATCGTCAACCCGTGGTGCTCCCCTTCCAGCCGGAACCCATGCATCCGGTTTTCCATCCCCTCAAAGACCGGGCTGTTCGTCAGGACTGCCGCCGTCCTGCATCCCTGATCGGCAAAAGCCCGCGCCGCCAGAGCACCCATCTTCAGATCATCCACATTGACGCTGCAATACCCATTGCAAACACGGTTGTACAGCACCACAGGGATCGGCAGCTGCGTGTCCTCCAAAAACTGCAGATCCGCATAGGACGCATTGCAAATGATGGCAGCATGGCAGTTTGCGCCACTGGTCAGTGCCTCGCTTTCCTTCAGGTGGTCGTTGACATACGGGTAGATGACCAGCCGCACCGGACGTGCCGTTTTTTCGATCTCGGCCCGCAGACCATCCCAGAAGCGGAGCATCATGCTGGCCCGGAAATCCTGTGCCCAGAACATGGCCACCACCAGCTCATTGGCACCGCTGCCGCCCCGCAGACTCCGGGCAGCCATATTGGGCTGGTAGCCAAGCCGTGCCGCCGCCGCAAAAATTTTTTCCTGCGTGGCCGTACTGATCTTCCGCTCTGCCGCCTTGCCGCCCAAAACAATGCTGACCGTACTGGACGAGATCCCGACCTCCTGCGCGATCTGCTTGATCGTAACCATGCTCTTCCCCACCTTTTTCTGATATCAGATTTATTGTACCCGTTTCCCTGTATCTTGACAAGCCAAAAAAGCCTCTCTCATCTCAAACCAGCTGTTTTTGTGTACTCTGTATATTTTTTCTTTTTCTTTTTAGCCATTTCGACAAAGTTGCATTTCTTTTCCTCCAAACTTCGTTTTTTTCTTGACACTAGTAAATCGTTGTACTACACTCAGTACGACGATTGAGTCAAACGTCGTACTGATGTTTGGCGCTGATATCACCTTTCCATCTATAAGGAGGCTATCGAATGAAGAAAGTTGCAATCGGCGGTGGCCAGGGCTTCTGGGGCGACAGCCCGGACGCGGCCATCCACATGATCCGCAATGCCGATATCCAGTATATGGGCTGTGATTATCTGGCAGAGCTGACCCTTTCCATCATGGCAAAGCAGCAGCTCAAGGACCCCACCAAGGGCTTTGCGCCCGACTTTACCACCCGCATCCTGAAGGAGGCCGGCAAGGAAGCCTGGGACAAGCACATCAAGATCTGCACCAACGCAGGCGGCATGAACATCAATGGCTGCGTGGACGGCATCCGCCAGTGGGCAGAAGGCAACAGCATGAGCGGCTATAAGATCGGTTATGTGACCGGCGATAACATCAAGGACAAGATTCCGCAGCTGCTGAAGGATGGCTGGACCTTCCCCAACTTCGACTACGACGGCAATTTCAACGATATTCTGGACAAGATCTACAACTGCAATGTCTACATCGGCCATGAGGGCATTGAGGGATGCCTGGCAGAGGGTGCCGATGTGGTCATCACCGGCCGTGCGGCTGACAGCGCCCTGTTCCTGGCTCCGCTGAAGTACGAGTTTGGCTGGGCTGCTGACGATTGGGACAATCTGGCCCGCGGCATCATGGCAGGCCATCTGCTGGAGTGCGGCGGTCAGGGTGCCGGCGGCAACTATATGTACGACTGGCGCAATGTCCCCCGCATGGACGAGCTGGGCTTCCCCATCGCAGAGCTGACCGATGATACCTTTGAGATCACCAAGGCTCCCGACTGCGGCGGCATCATCTGCGAACAGAGCTGCAAGGAGCAGTTCCTGTACGAGGTCCACGATCCTGCCAACTACCTGACCCCGGATGTCAACGTGGATATCAGCCATGCTACCATCACTCAGGTGGGTGACAACCGTGTCCGCATCGGCGGTGTCAAGGGCAAGCCCCGCCCCGACACGCTCAAGCTCTGCGTGGGTTACCACAAGGGCTGGAAGACTGTTTCCATGCTGAGCTTTGCATGGCCTGATGCCTACGAAAAGGCTCAGTACTGCGCCGAGGTCATCATGAAGAAGATGCAGCGCCGCGGCATGAAAGCCGATGACATCCACATCAGCTACATCGGCCTGAACAGCCTGCATCTGGGCGTGGCCGATATGAGCGAAGAGGCGCTGAAGAACCTGAACGAGTGTGTCCTGCGCATTGCTGTGTTCAGCGAGGACAAGAGCGAGTGCGCCAAGATCATTCCTGAGATCAGCCCCATGCAGCTGAACGGCCCTCCGGGTGCTTCCTTCTTCGGCGGCCGTGCCCGTGTGCAGGAAGTGATGGCGCTGTGGCCCACCACCGTACCTCGCGATGCCGTACAGGTCGAAAGTCACATTCTGGAGGTGAAGTAAGATGGCAGAGATCTATCTGAACGATATTGCTCACGGCCGCTCCGGCGACAAGGGTGATACCAGCAATGTCTGTGTGTATGCACGCAAACCGGAATACTATAAGATCATTGAGCGCGAGGTGACCCCCGAAAAACTCAAAGCCTACTTTGGCGACATGGTCAAGGGCGAGATCACCCGCTACGACGTGCCCAGCCTGAACGGCTTCAACTTTGTTATGAAGCACGCTCTGGGCGGCGGTGCCACCATGAGCCTGCGTCTGGACAGCCTGGGCAAATCCATGGGCAGTGCCGTGATGCGCATGAAGATCCACGTTGAGGATGGAGAGCTGTAACATGAGTGAACATATGGCATTGGAGAACCTGACCGTTCTCGACCTGACCCGTGTGCTTGCCGGCCCCTTCTGCACCATGATGCTGGCTGACATGGGCGCAAACGTCATCAAGATCGAGGTTCCCAAAGGCGGTGACGACACCCGCGGCTATCCCCCCTTCCGTGCCAAGAATCTGAATGGTGAGCGGGAAAGCGTCTATTTTGCTAACATCAACCGCAACAAAAAGGGGATCACCCTGAACCTGAAAGCCCCTGAGGGCAAGGAGATCTTCAAGGAGCTTGTCAAAAAAGCGGATATCGTGGTGGAAAACTACCGCCCCGGCGTGATGGACAAGCTGGGACTGGGCTATGATGTCCTGAAGGAGATCAATCCCCGCATCATCTATGCGGCGGTCTCTGGCTTTGGCTGCTACGGTCCCTACCACCTGCGCCCGGGCTATGATATTCTGGCTCAGGCCATGGGCGGTATGATGTCCATCACCGGTTCCAAGGGCGGGGAGCCCACCCGTGCCGGTTCGGCGCTGGGTGATATTCTGGGCGGACTTCATGTAACCATCGGCATCCTTGCCGCAGTCAACGCCCGCACCATTACCGGCAAAGGGCAGCGGGTGGACGTGAGTCTGATGGACAGCATGATCGCTGCCACTGAGAACACTGCCCTGAAGTACATCGAGACCGGCAACATCCCGGCCCCCATGGGCAACCGTTATGCCGCTGTTTCCCCCTACGACAGCTTCACCTGCAAGGGCGGCAAGGTCATCATCGCGGCAGGCAACCAGAAGCTGTACGAGAAGCTCTGCAATGAGGTGTTGGAGCGTCCGGACATGATCACCGATCCCCGGTTCGTGGATATGCCGGGCCGTCTGGCCAATCAGGATGCCATTGCCGAGGTCATTGAGGAGCGGATCAAGGATCTGACCCCCAGCGAGGCCGCCGAGCTGGTGCTGGCCCACGGCATCCCCGCAGGCCCCATTATGAACATCAAGGAGATCCTGGACGATCCCCATGTCAAGGAGCGCGAGATGTTCGTGGAGATGGATCATCCCACTCTGGGCAAGGTCACCGTGAACGGCTGTGCCATCAAACTGATGGACACCAAGCCCTCTGTGCGCACTCCCGCTCCCCAGCTGGGGCAGAACAACCGGGATATCTTTGAGGGTGTTCTGGGCATGACCGAAGAGCAGTTCAACGCTCTGCACGAGAAGCAGGTGTTCTGATCTCTGACCACCTTTACACACATTATCGAGGAGAAATCACATGCTGGCAGTATTAGGATTCATCACCATTCTGCTGGTGCTGGCACTGATCATGAGCAAGAAGGTCTCTACCCTTGTAGCTCTGATCTTTGTTCCCGCCATCACCGGCTTCATCGCAGCATTCATCAACGCCCCCAATGTCATCATCCAAGCCGCACAGGCTGCTGCCGAAAAGGCCGGAACTGCTTATGTTGAGCCGGTCATCACGTTCGGCACCCGCTTTACCAAGGCACTTTCCATCCTCAGCGCAGATTATATGGGCAAGGGCCTGAGCAGCATCGTTGCCACCGGTGTCATGTTCATCTTTGCCATCCTGTTTTTCAGTACCTGCTCGGATGCCGGTGTCTTTGATCCTATCATCAACCGCATCCTGAAGTTTACCGGCGAAGACCCTGTCAAGGTCTGTATCGGCACCTTCCTCATCGGCTGCATCTGCCATCTGGATGGCTCCGGTGCCACCACCTTCCTGATTGCCATCCCCGCCTGTATGCCCCTGTTCCAGAAGCTGAAAATGAACCTCTGGGTAGAGGCTACCATCGTGGCGCTGGCCGCCGGTATCATGAATGTTATGCCCTGGGGCGGCCCCACAGTCCGTGCAGCTGCAGCCATGTCCGGCCTGGGCTATGAAGTCACCGGCAGCGAGCTGTGGGTGGGCATCATGCCCGCCTGGATCGCAGGCTTGGCGACCTGCCTGCTCATCGCGGCTTTCCTGGGCAAAAAGGAAGCCAAGCGCATTGCTGCAGGCATCCCCGCGCAGGAGGTCACTGGTCTGACCGAAGCAAAGGCCACCAACACCTCCAACGAACTGGCCCGCTCCGGCTGGCGCTGGTACTTCAATGTGGCGCTGATCCTGGTCATCCTGTACATCCTCGTTACCAACCGCCTCAGCCCGGCTGTCACCTTTATGATCGGCTACTGCGTCCTGCTCATCGTCAACTACCCCAGTGTGGATCTGCAGCACAAGATCATCAACAGTCATGCACAGGCCGCATTCCTGATGGTCTCCATCGTCTTTGCCGCAGGCGCATTCACCGGTGTGGTCAAAAATTCCGGTATGCTGGCTTCCATGACCGACGCTCTGGTCTCCATCATCCCCACCAGCATGGGCACCTTCATTGCCCCCATCGTCGGCCTGTTCAGCGTTCCGCTGAGCCTGCTGTTTGACCCGGACTCCTACTACTACGGTGTTATGCCGGTCATCGCCAACGCTGTTTCCGCTATGGGCGGCAACGCACTGGCCGTGGCAAAGGCTTCCATCATGGGCCAGATGACGCTGGGCTTCCCGCTCAGTCCCCTGACGGGTGCCACCTTCCTGCTGCTGGGCCTTTCCGGCCAGGACCTGGGCGACCACCAGAAGCACACTCTCCCCTACGCATGGGTTGCATCTGCCATTATGGTCGCTGTGGGCTGCGTAGCCTGTGGGCTGCTGTTCTGAGGTCTCACCAAAAGAAACACCTTCCTCCTTTTTCACCCATTCCTTCATCCTGATTCCGAAACGTATGCCGGGCGGAGTACCCGCAGCACGCCACGGAATGCGTGCAAACCAGCAGACTTCCACCCGGTGCTCCGGGTGGTGTCGGCTGGTTTTGCCGTTTTTGAAGGATACCGTCCTGCCCTTGGGGCAGAAAGGAGTTTTCTCTTATGCCCGAGCCCATCCAGACTCCTGTTCCTGCGGCGGACGAACTGGCCGCACAGGTGCTGCTGCTGGCACAGAGTCGGTTGACTGCCGACCTGCGTTTTTTATCCTCCGCCCTGGAACAGCTGAAGCCGATCCCCGTCCCTGCGCTGGACACCCTGTTTGCCGGGGATGGCCGCTGCTTATACTATTGCCCTGAAACGCTCCTCCGCACATTCCGGGCACAGCAGTCTGTGCCCACCCGTGCCCTGCTGCATGTCACCCTGCACTTTCTTCTGGGGCATCCCTTCCAACGGCAGGAAATGGATCACCGCCTATGGAGCCTTGCCTGCGACATTGCCGTAGAGGAAGTCATCCGGGAACTGGAGATCCCCTCTTGCGCCCTGCCGGATGATGCTGCACAGGACAGCTGGCGCAGCCGCCTGCAGGATGCCTGCCCTCACCTGACGGCAGAAGCCATCTATAATTTTCTGCTGGAACGGCAGTACCCCGCCGATGTTCTGGCGGAATTGACCCAGCTTTTTTCCCGGGACAACCATGCGCTCTGGTATGCTGCGCCACGGCCCGGCTCTCGTCCGGCCCCCAACGGACAGCTGCTGCCCGCCGGGGAGGATGAGGATATCACCAACGAGACCGAGCTGCGCAAAGCCGACACCCGGGACGAAACGCTGCAGCAGATGCAGCAGCGGCAGAAGGAAACCCTGCGCAAACAATGGAAGCAGCTGGCCCGCCAGGCCAAGACCGATCTGGAGACCTTCAGCCGCCGTCACGGCAAGCGTGCCGGAGCATTGATGGATGGGTTAGAGCCCGTGACCTTTGAGGAATGCGACTATACCGACTTTCTTCGCCGGTTCGGAGCACAAAACGAGGTGCTGAAGCTTTCCGAGGACGAATTTGACCTCATCTATTACACTTACGGTCTGCGCACCTACGGCAACATTCCTCTGGTCGAGCCGCTGGAATACCGGGACGACAAGCGCATCCGGGAATTTGTGATTGCCATCGACACCTCCGGCAGTGTACAGGGCGATATCGTTCAGAGCTTTTTGCAGCGCACCTGCGACGTTCTGCGGCAGAGCGGCTCCTTCACCGAGCGGGTAGAGATCTATCTCATCCAATGCGATGCCGAGGTGCAGAGCGTGGAGCGGCTGACCAGTCTGGACCAGCTGCATGAGCTGATCCCCCGGCTGAAGCTCCGGGGCTTCGGCGGTACCGACTTCCGGCCGGTGTTCGCCTATGTAGACAAGCTGCTGGAAGAGAAAAAGCTGACGAACCTCAACGGCCTGCTCTATTTTACCGACGGCGTGGGCACCTACCCGGAAAAATCCCCTGCCTACAAGACTGCCTTCATCTTTAACCGTGACGACCACATCAGCCCCCACGTTCCCAGCTGGGCCATCCGGGCTGTACTTACCACTGACAACATCCGCCTGCTTGAACCGCAGAAGACCCGAACCGAGGAGGACACCGAATCATGGATATAGCAAGTGCAAAGCAACAGATCAAAAATACCGTGCAGATCTACCTGCAGAAGGACGCTCTGGGCCGCTACCGACTTCCGCTGGTGCACCAGCGGCCCATCTTCCTGCTGGGTGCGCCGGGTCTGGGCAAGACTGCCATTATGCAGCAGGTCGCTGATGAGATGGGGCTTGGCCTTGTGAGCTATTCCATGACCCACCACACCCGCCAGAGCGCACTGGGTCTGCCCGTGATCGTAGAAAAGGAATACGGCGGCAAGCACTATCAGGTCAGCGAATACACCATGAGCGAGATCATCGCCAGTGTCTACGACTGTATGCGCACCACCGGCAAAACGCAGGGCATCCTGTTTCTGGACGAGATCAACTGTGTCTCCGAGACCCTCTCCCCTGCCATGCTGCTGTTTCTGCAATACAAAGTCTTTGGTGGGCATCAGATCCCCGAGGGCTGGGTGGTGGTCACCGCCGGCAACCCGCCCCGCTTCAACAAAAGCGTCCGGGAGTTCGACGCTGCCACCCGTGACCGGCTGAAGGTGATCGAAGTTGAGCCAAGTTATGAAGCATGGAAGGCCTATGCGCTGGAACATGGTGTCAGCCGCAGCGTCATCAGCTATCTGGATATCCGTCCCGAAGATTTTTACAAGGTCGAGACCACTGTGGACGGTCTGACCGTGGTAACGCCCCGTGCGTGGGAGGATCTCTCCGAGATCCTGCAGTATCACGAGGAGCTGGGCCTTGCAGTCAGCGAAGAGCTGACCACCCAGTATCTGCAGAACAAGCAGGTCGCCCGGGATTTTGCCATCTACTACGAACTCTACCAGAAATATCGTCAGGCCTACAATATTGATGCCATCCTGCAGGGTGTGTGGGATGAGGATGTTCTCACGCAGGCACGCAGCGCCAAGATGGACGAGCGGATGAGCCTTGTCAGCCTGCTGCTGGAAGCCGTGTTCCTGCAGATGGAACGCTGTACCCTGCGCCACGATGCGCTGTGTCTTATCGTGGCCACCCTCAAAGCCCAGCGCGGGACGCTGGATGTTCCCGGCGATGCCCTGACCGCCCTCGCCGGGCTGGAGGACAACTGGCGCGCCGAAGCCAACAAAGCCCCCTCTGCCCGGCAGAAGGTCTATCTCGATCTGCTGTCGCTGACTGCCCAATGGCACGGAGAACTTTCCGGCTCCACCCCCTTTGCCGCCCTCAAGGCCTGCTATCAGCGCTCGGTCGCCGACCTGCAGGCTGAGGTCGCTGAAACTCAGAAGAAGCTTGGCGATCTGCTCCGTTTTTTACAGGAAGCCTTCGGTAAGGGAACGGAGCTGAGCATGGCGGTAAACGATCTGACCGTAGCCCCCGTAGCCACCGCATTTCTGGGGCAGTTTCTCAGCACCGATTACTTTGCAGCCAGCCGGGATCTGCTGCTGCACCGGCAGTCGGAGCAGCTGCTGCACCAGATCGATCTGACAGGACTGGTGTAAAATGGAACTGCTGCAATTTGAAGTAACCAACGCCGGAACGCTGGGCAGCCGCTGGACACCCCCCGCCCCGGAAACAAAAAAGGCTTCCTCCCTGCCCGGAGCCGCACTGGCAGCTCTCTTGCAGGAGGAGGATGACGAGGATGATTGGGGCGGCGATGCTCCCGACATGAGCGCAGAGTTTGCACGGCTCAGCCATCTGAACGAAGAGTCCGACACCGATGCCCTGCCCCTGACAGCAGACTTTGCCCCTCTGCCGGATGGCTCTCTGGCGCTGGTGCGCTGGCCCCGGCTGGCACGGCCTGCTGTGGTACCCGACACTGTAGAAGGCCGCACTGTCACCGCCATTGCCGCTACCGCCTTTGCTGCCAACCATCTGGATGAGGGCTGCTTTGCGCAGTTCGGGCAATCGCCTATCAGTTTCAGCATATTTTGTATGCGAATGGGCCGCGCAGTCACCACCGAAACGCTGGACGAAGGCGGGCCGACTTCCGTCACACTGCCGGACAGCATCACCCACATTGGTCCCTACGCGTTCTACCACTGCACAAATCTGACTTCCATCACCCTGCCGGATGCCATTTCCGCCCTGCCTGCCGGTGTATTCGGCGACTGCAGCCGCCTTACCAGCGTCCATCTGCCGGAGCAGCTGCAGGCTCTGGGCTATCTGCCCCACCCCACGGATCAGATCATGCCGGATGTCGGCACGTTTGCCGGGTGTCATGCCCTGAAACAGCTGACGCTGCCTCCACAGCTTAAAATGCTGGGCGCTCACAGCTTCAACAGTTCCGGTCTGGTAACCCTGACTACACGGGATGCTGGGTGTGAAAATTGGAGCCGTACTGTCACTGTGGCTGTGTCTGCATTTGACCACACTGCCGCACTGCTCTGGCTGGAAAAGGCCGATGTTTCCGGCCATGTGGTGGCGCGGCTGGGTCTGCCCGTGGCCCGGGATAAAATTCTGGCAGGCGATGCCAAATTCGGAGCCATCCTGCGGGTACCGGTGCTGTTCTTCACCCAGCCGATGCCCTACTTTGACCAACTGTCCCAAAACGCGTTCCGGCTGGATTTCTCGGCTCGTATGGCGCTGGCTCGGCTGGAAGCCTCTGCAGGGCTTTCCCCCGCCGACCGCCAGTGGTATTGTGCAGTTCTGGTGCAGTATTTCGACCGGGCTTCACAGTTCATGCCCTGCCCGGCAGAGCAGGCGTATGCCGCGTTATTCCGTTTTCTCTGCCGCTGTGAATTGCTGACTGCTGCCGATGTCAGTGCCATCCTCCGGATGGCCGGTGCGCTCTGCCTGCCCGCCGAACTCATCAGCGAGATGATGGAGGTGCGCACCCGCCGGTTTGAAACAGTCACCGGCTTTGAGGATCTGGAGTTGGATTGATCAAAACCATAAACACTGCGTAGAAAGATGCCTAAGCCCTACCACATGGAGAACCTCTACACGACCCTGAGCAAAACGCCCTGTGGTTCGTATATCGAGGGCAAGAAGCAGGAACTGACCGAAAAGCAGAAGCAGCGGTTCCTTTCCGGCACCACCATCCATGAGGTGCATCGGCTGCTGGGTACAGCCTTCCAGTATGCCGTAGAGTGGGGCATTCTTGTCAAAAATCCTGTTCCCGTGGACAGCCCCAAGAAGTCCACACAATCAACAAGTCCATGCAGCGGGTGCGAAAAGAAGCCCTGAATCAGGTAGACGATGGCTGCATCATCAAGGTGTTCCCGGATAAACTGGAACGCAGCACCACTTCCCTCATCCTGAAAAGCACCAAAACCGCGTCCTCCTGCCGCACCATCTTCATGACCTCCGCACTGAAAGAGGAATTGAAGAAGTGGCTGAATCAGTTAGCGGCAGACGAGAGGAAAGACCCGGCCCGCTACCACGACAGCGGAATGCTGTTCTGTCTGCCCAACGGTCTGGCGGTAGAGCCGGTGCTCATCCGTAAGAAGTTCCTGAAATGGCAGGATGCACACCCGGAGTTCCCGCGTATCGTGTTCCACGGTCTGCGGCACTCCAGTGCCACCTACCAGCTCTTGCAGTCGG
>OHDS01000247.1_pt1 | contig 31966 bp, 32 predicted proteins | sample 1567031 | NCBI WGS metagenome assembly OHDS01 (sample SAMEA3879503, study PRJEB24766) | human gut metagenome | biome: human-associated habitat; feature: feces | place: USA | collected 1985/1987
CTGGCGAACAGCGGCGGCTCGCTGGCGTAGGTGGCGGTGGCGGCGTACCGATCCAGCGCATCGGCCACCTCAGACAGAACGAACTCCTTGTCCGCATAGAGGGCAGCGCCCAGTGCCACATACAGCAGGCTGTTCTCCGGGCAGGTGCCGGTCACGTTCAGCGCTTCGTCAAAGCTCTTGCGCAGCACACTGCTGAAGGTGAGCGGGCCGCCCAGATACAGGATATTGCCCTTGATGGGACGGCCCTGTGCAAGGCCTGCAATGGTCTGGTTGACCACGGCCTTATAAATGCTGGCAGCAATGTCCTCGGTGCGGGCACCCTGATTGATCAGGGGCTGCACGTCGCTCTTGGCAAACACGCCGCAGCGGGACGCAATGGTGTAGGTGCGCTGTGCGTTCTCTGCTGCCTTGTTCATCTCGTCGGCACCCATTTTCAGCAGGGTGGCCATCTGGTCGATGAAGGCACCGGTGCCGCCGGCACAGCTGCCGTTCATGCGCACCTCGGTACCGTTGGTCAGAAACAGGATCTTGGCATCCTCACCGCCCAGCTCGATCACGCAGTCGGTGGCAGGCACAAAGCGCTTGACCGCCACGCGGGTGGAGAACACCTCCTGCACAAAGGGCACGCCGCAGCTGTCGGCCAGACCCATGCCTGCCGAGCCGGAGATGCTGAGCAGCGCTTTCCGGCCGTGCAGCTGCTCTGCGTCGATGCGGCGCAGCAGCTCCTGCGCCTTCTCCAGAATATGGCTGTAGTGGCGCTCGTATGTCGAATATAAAAGGGTATCGTTTTCATCCAGCACCACGCACTTGATGGTAGTGCTGCCGATGTCAAGACCTACTCTCACAGTTGTTTTTCCTCCTGAAGGACAATGCACTCTCCCTCTGCGCGCAAAGCGTTCCTGCCCGGGCAGAAGTTGTTTGCTAACGAATCAAATACTTGACCCGCATACACAGATATTATAGTCCAAATCCGTCCGACAATCAATCATTCGGGATTATTTTACACCTTAAAAACAGTAAATTCTTCTTTTAAAGTTAAACATTTTGTTAAATCTGCAAACTTTTCTGGGGATTTTTTGCCGTTTCTGCTAAGATTCTTTACCGTCCGTCAATTTTGCAGTGCTCCCCTCCCACTCTCCCGCACAATGCAAAAGGCATCTGTCCTCTGCCCTACCGGCAGCAGTACAGATGCCTTTTTTCGTTCAGTATCTCCGCAGCAGGAGGATCTCCTGCGCTGCCCGGCTGGCGAATCGCGCCGCCCGGATGGCCTCTCCCTCACCGGAGTGCAGCACCAACTCCGGCGGGATGGCCTCGCCGGAGGCCAGCGGGAAAGCCACCTGCGCCCGGGTGCCGCCGCCGGGGCGGGCGGTCAGGGTCAGCTTCCAGCCGGCGCGGCGGCAGATGAGCCTGCAAATACGCAGGCCCAGCTTTGCGCCGCTGAGGAAACGCCGGTTGTTCTCGATGGGGTCTTCTTCCATCAGGCCGCAACCGTCATCCTCCACCCGGAGCACGACGCCGGTCTTTTTCTGCTTCAGGCTCACCCAGACCCGGCCTCCCGGGTCGCAGGCGCACAGAGCGTTGGAGATGAGGTGGAGCAGCAGCTGCTCTGCCTCGTCGGGTGCTCCCACGACGCCCTCCCGCTCGGTCATGAGCTGGATCTCCAAGGACTTCTCGATGTCCGGGGCCATCCGTTCTGCCTTTTCCAGCAACTCGCTCACATCGAAGGGCTGCAGTTGGCACGGCTCTCCATTTTCCAGCCGATAGAGCAGCATGGCGCTGTGTACGGTGCGGCTCACCCGGGCAGACTCTATCTGGATGTCCGAAAGCGCCTGCCGGGTGGGCAGGTCGGCCGACGCCAGCAGATGCATCTGAAGATATTCCCGGTTCTGGTCGATGATGCCGAGGGCATGAAAGCACACATCCTCAAACTCCCCTTGGGGGGAGCTGCCTGCTCCATCGTTTCGCCTGCGCATTCTGCTCTACCTCCGCGTCGTGTGGTCAGCCTTCCTGCTGACTCAGTTTACTTTCCAGCGCATAGATCAGGCGGCCGATGGTCACCCGCTTGCGCTCCAGGCCATACTCTTTCCGAAAATCCAGCCATGCCTGCGTGCCGGTCGCGTCCAGCGTATCCAGCAGCCGCCGGAGCGCACTGTCCACCGCCGCGATGGTCAGGTGATGCTCCTGCGCCACCGCCCCGAGGATCTCCTTACGGATGGCCAGACGGTGGTCGGAAGCCATCATCACCCGGACGGCACCGGTCAGGTAGCGCTTGTTGGCGTCGCTGGTGTTCAGACCCCAGCTGCGGTAGATGCGCTCGCAGCGCTTTTCCAGACTCTCCGCCGGGCTGTGGGCCGGGGCACGCAGCTCCCGCAGCATATCCTCCAGTGTGGCCTGACGGATGAGGTAACATGCATCCTCCTGGCTCAGGCTCTCCACGGCGGCCTTCTCATTCCGTCCGTCGTCCCGCAGAAGCACCAGAGGCTTGCGGGCCAGACCCCGCAGCCGGGGCAGGAACTGGATGCTGTCCACATCCTCGAGCCTGCCGCCCAGCACAAGAACATCCACATCGCCCTGCTCGAGCCGACGCAGCAGCGTCTGGCTGGTGCGGTAGCCGGTGCAGCGGATGGCCGGGTTGCACTCCTCAAGATAGCGCATCCAGACCCGCATCTCCCGCGGGTCATAGCTGGCCAGAGCGACGCGCCAGACAGCTTCCTGTTGTTCCTCAAAGCTCACACGACGCGCCCCCTTCCCGCAGGACTTCTGCCGCCGCTGTCTGTGGATACCAGTTGGAAATGGCATCCCGCCACAGCTCCGGCTGGACGGAATTCTCGTATAAAAATCGCAGCAGCCGCGCACATTCTTCCTGTGGGGCCGGGACCCATGCACGGGCGGCGTCCGCCGAGCCGTCCCTTGCCATCGTCCGGCTCACGCTCAGCCAGCAGCCCGGCCCTGTCGGCTCCAGAGAGCAGACGAGAGTATATGCCTCCTGATATGGCTCCAGCTCCGAAAATCTTCTGACCAATGGGACATTTTGTTCCATTCTGCTTCCTCCTTGCCCCGTCTGCCCGGCCTATTCTTCCGCCGGACAAATTTTTACACATTCTCCTAATATAATATTGTAGGAAGGGCAAAAAGGAGATTCAACTTTTACTTTGCGTCATATTTCGTCGAACCCTGACGAAATTCAAGTTTAAAATTCAACGCTATACCAAGGATACCATCCACAAGGCCAAAAATCAAGAGATTTCCGGCTCATTTTCCGCATTTCAACGCTTTTCTGCTCCGGGCGCGGCGCATTTCCATCCTTCGGCAGAAATCACAGAACTTGGCACCCGTTACGACATACTTTGTTCACATTATTCTGATAAAATCATACAGATACTACGTTTTCCCGCTCCGTCCACAGACGCCGGGCGGAATAGGCCGCAGACGCTCCCCGTCCTGCTGCCGGAAAGGCAGGCCAATGCTTCAGCTTATCAACATCGAAAAGAAATACACCACCGGCGATCTGACACAGGCAGCGCTCAACGGGGTCAGCCTCAACCTCCGCGACAGTGAATTTGTCGCCATCCTCGGCCCCAGCGGCTCGGGCAAGACCACCCTGCTCAACATCATCGGCGGCCTTGACCGCTACGACAGCGGCGAACTTATCATCAACGGCATCTCCACCCGCCGCTACACCGACCGGGACTGGGACTCCTACCGCAACCACACCGTCGGCTTCGTGTTCCAGAGCTACAACCTCATCCCCCACCAGACCGTCCTCGCCAACGTCGAGCTGGCCCTGACCATCTCGGGCGTGTCGGGGGCCGAGCGCCGCCGCCGTGCGGCCGAAGCGCTGCGGCAGGTGGGTCTGGGCGACCAGCTCCACAAGCGCCCCACCGAGATGTCAGGCGGACAGATGCAGCGTGTGGCCATCGCCCGCGCCCTTGTCAACAACCCCGACATCCTGCTGGCCGACGAACCGACCGGCGCACTGGACAGTGAGACCAGCATTCAGGTCATGGAGCTGCTGAAGGACGTCGCCAAAGACCGTCTCGTGGTCATGGTCACCCACAACCCCGAGCTGGCCGAACAGTACGCCAACCGCATCGTCCGCCTGCGGGACGGCCTCATCACCGACGACACCCGCCCCTTCGAGCCGGACGACACCAAGCTTGCCCCGCCCATCCACAAAAACATGGGCCGCTCCTCCATGTCCCTGCTCACCTCGCTGGCCCTGAGCTTCAACAACCTGCGCACCAAAAAGGCCCGCACCCTCCTCACCGCCTTTGCGGGCAGCATCGGCATCATCGGCATCGCCCTCATCATCTCCCTGTCCGCCGGCGTCAACGCCTACATCGCCGACATGGAGCGCTCCACCCTGAGCGAATACCCGCTCCAGATCCTGAGCAGCGGCGTGGACATCACGAGCTTTCTGTCCTCGGGCAGCAGCGACGGCACCACCGCCACCGGCCTGCCCACCGATGAGGACGGCAAAAAGGACACCTCCGGCGGCGTAGAGGGGATGGTCTCGGTGCGCCAGCTCATCACCAAGATGGTATCGGGCCTGACCTCCAACGACCTCACCTCCCTGAAGAAGTACCTCGAGAGCGACGAGTCCACCATCGCGGAGGACGCCACCTCCATCGAGTATTCCTACAGCGCCCAGCCCCAGATCTACCGGCAGGACGCCGACGGCAGCGTGCATCAGGTCAACCCGGACTCCACCCTCTCGATGCTGGGTCTGGGCAATTCCGGCTCCAGCTCCACCTCCGTCACCAGCAGCCTCATGAACAGCGTGGGCAGCAACACCAGCGTCTTTTACCAGCTGCCCGCCAACAGCGATCTCTACCGCTCGCAGTATGAGGTCAAGGCCGGGCGCTGGCCCGAAAAGCCCACCGAGTGCGTCATGGTCCTGAGCAAATACGGCACCGTCACCGATTATGCCCTCTACTCCATGGGCCTGCGGGATTCTGCCGAGCTGGACAAGATGATCCAGCAGTTTGCCCAGAACCAGAGCGTCGATGTGCCCAGCGATTTTCGCACCTACAGCTACGACGAGCTGCTGGGCCTCAAGTTCAAGCTGGTGAACAGTGCCGACACCTATGTCTACGATGAAACCTACAAGGTCTGGAAGAGCAAGGCCGACGACAAGGAGTATATGCAGCAGCTGGTGGAAAACGGCGAAGACATCACCATCGTGGGCATCGTCCAGCCGGACTACACCGCCTCGGCCTCTATGCTCACCTCCGGCATCGCCTACCCCGCCTCCCTCACCGAGAAGGTCATGGAGGACGCCGCCGACAGCGACATCGTGAAGCAGCAGATGGCTGACCCCACCACCAACGTCCTCACCGGCGAGAGCTTCGGCAAGGCCGAGAGCATCCGCGACTTCGATCTCGCAAGCCTTTTCTCCATCGACACCAATGCACTGAAGGATGCGTTCCAGTTCGACGCCGCTGCCCTCGATTTCGACCTGAACGGAGCTTTCGACCTCAGCAGCGGCAGCTTCGACCTGAGCAGCCTGCTGGACTTCTCCGACTTCTCCCTCAACATCGACGAGCTGCCCGACATCGACCTCAGCGAAGCCCTCGCCGGGCTTGACCTCTCCGTCTCGCCGGAGGCGCTGCAGGACCTCGTGCAGAAGATCTTCAAGGACTACAAAAAATATATCATCGGCAACGGCATCCTCAACTTCAAGAATTGGAGCTTCTCTGCCTACCTCAAGACCGAGCGGTTCCAGAAGCTGCTGGCCGAATCCATGAAGGAGCTGGTGGACCCGGACAAGCTGCAGGGCCAGCTTTCGGAGGCGCTGCAGGCCACCATCCGGACCGTGATGGACACCTACTCCGACCAGATCACCGCTGTGCTGAAAGAGCAGCTCGACGCCGCCCTCCAGAAGGGCATCGCCACCTTCCAGGATCAGATCCAGACCCAGCTCAAGACGGCCATCCAGCAGAACATCGGCAAGCTGAGCAGCCAGATGGAGGGTGCCATCAAGATCGACTCGTCGGCCTTCCAGAAAGCCATCCAGCTCAACATGACCACCGCCGAGCTGACGGAGCTGATGCGCTCCACCCTCCGCTCCTCCTCGGCCACCTACGAAGCCAACCTGACGGCCTTCGGCTATGCAGATGAGGACACCCCCAGCCAGATCAAGATCTACCCGAAGGACTTCGCCAGCAAGGCGGTCATTCTGGAAAAGCTGGACGCCTACAACGCGGGGATGTCCGCGAAGGGCGAGGACAAAAAAGTGGTGCAGTACACCGACCTCGTGGGCACCCTGATGACCAGCGTGACCGAGATCGTAAATATGATCAGCAGCATGATGGTGGCCTTCGTCTCCATCTCGCTGGCCGTCTCCTCCATCATGATCGGCGTCATCACCTATATCAGCGTCCTTGAGCGCCGGAAGGAGATCGGCATCCTCCGGGCCATCGGTGCCTCCAAGCGGAACATCTCCGAGGTGTTCAACGCAGAGACCTTCATCATCGGCCTCTGCTCGGGCATCATGGGCATCGTCCTCAGCGAGATCCTCCTCATCCCCGGCAATATCATCATCCAGAAAGTCTCGGGCACCTCGACCCTCGTGGCCGCCCTGCCCGTGGACGCGGCCCTCTTCCTCGTGGCGCTGGCCACCCTGCTGACCATTCTGGCCGGCATCATCCCGGCCCGCGGCGCAGCCAAGAGCAACCCCGTCAAGGCCCTGCGCTCCGAGTAAATCTCCCCAGATTCCATTCCCGGTATCCTTTCCGCTCCGGCGGCAGGGATACCGGGATTTTTTGCCTGTTTTCCCGCTGTGCACATCCGTTAGCTTGTATCCATCACACATGAGAACGTATTTTTTGGTCTTAAAAGTTACAAAAAGGTACGGTCGTGCCGGGAGTTTCCGGGAGTTTCCGGGAACTACCGGAAATCCGTTTCCATTTTGCTTTGTGGGCAGATCAACCTGCACAAAAGAGGGTCGATTCGTTATGCACTTCTGCCAAAAGTGTTTCAGAGTTATTGATTTATTCCACAAAATGTGCCATACTATAGTCACTGAAACCGTTCCCGACATCGTTCCCATACAGTTTCAGAGAAAAAACCGTTTTCGACAAAAAGAGAGGGGTCTCCCGGAATGCCGAATCTGACCATCAAAGACATCGCACGGCTGAGCGGCTGCTCGGTGAGCACCATCTCCCGGGTCATCAACGACCGGCCCGATGTGCGGCCCGAAACGAAGGAGAAGGTGCTCCAAGTGATGCGGGAGTCAGGCTTCGTGCCCAACACCAACGCCCGCCAGCTGAAGATCCAGCAGTCCCGCAGCCTCGTCTTCGTGGTCAAGGGCACCCGGAACCTCTTCTTCTCCGACTTTCTCGTCCAGCTGCAGCGGGCCGCGACCCTCTACGGGTACAACGGCATCGTCTCCTATCTGGACGAGAACGCCAACGAGATCGACGCCGCCGAAAAGATCCTCCGGGAGATCAAGCCGAAGGGGATGATCTTCCTCGGCGGCAGTGTGGCGAACTTCCGGCAGGGCTTCTCGAACATCACGGTGCCCTCGGTGCTGGCCACGCTGGTCTCTGACGAGCTGGACTTCCCGAACCTCTCGATGGTAGGAGTGGACGACCGGGCTGCGGCCCGCACGGCCGTCTCCCACCTCCTCGCACAGGGACACCGGAAGATCGCCGTGCTGGGCGGCCCGGCCACCAGCTACCCCAGCCGGATGCGCCGCCTCGGCGCACAGGAGGCGATGGAGGACGCCGGGCTGGCCTTCGACGACCGGCTCTATGGCCTGTCAAACTACGATTTTGAGTCCGCCTATCACGCCATGAACAGTCTGCTGGCCCGCCGGGCCGAGTTCACTGCCCTGTTCGCCATGAGCGACGTCATCGCCTTCGGTGCCATCCGGGCGCTGGTAAGCGCCGGGCTTCGGGTGCCGGAAGATGTCTCGGTCATCGGCTTCGACGGCATCACGATGTCCCGCTACTGCGTGCCGGTGATGACCACCATCGTCCAGCCCAGCGAGCAGATCGCCCTCCAGAGCGTCGAGCTGCTGATGCGGCAGATCGAGCATGGTGCCCCGGCCCAGAAGATCACGCTCCAGCCCGAGCTTCAATTCGGCGAGAGCGTCCGGGCCATCTGAGTTATTTCGTCTCATTTCCGCCGCGGGGCGGAATGTATATATCACATGATGAAGAAGGAGAACAATTATGAAAAAGATGATCTCTCGTCGTAACTTCCTGAAAGCCGCCGGCATCTCTGCTGCTGCCCTCGGTCTGGCTGCCTGCGGCGGCTCTTCCAGCAGCACTGCTGGCTCCACGGCCAGTTCCACCGCCGCCTCTGCCGCTCCCACTGCTTCCGGTAAGGTCTACTACCTGAACTTCAAGCCGGAGCAGGATCAGGATTGGCAGGATCTGGCCGCTGAGTACACCAAGGAGACCGGCGTGCCCGTCACCGTCGTGACCGCAGCTTCCGGCCAGTACGAGACCACCCTGATGAGCGAGATGGAGAAGAGCGAAGCTCCTACCCTGTTCCAGGTCAACGGCCCTGTGGGTCTGGCAAACTGGAAGGATTACTGCTACGACCTGTCCGGCAGCCAGCTGTACGGTGAGCTGACCAGCGACTCCTTCGCCCTGAAGGACGGCGACGCCGTCACCAGCATCGCCTACGTCATCGAGACCTACGGCATCATCTACAACAAGGAGCTGCTGACTGCCGCCGGTTACACGCAGGACGACATCAAGGGCTTCGCTGACCTGAAGAAGGTCGCCGACGACATTCAGGCCCGCAAGGCTGAGCTGGGCGTCGATGGTGCATTCACCTCCGCCGGTATGGATGGCTCTTCCGACTGGCGCTTCAAGACCCATCTGGCAAACCTGCCCATCTACTACGAGTACAAGGCTGACGGTATCGGCTCCACCGACGCCATCAAGGGCACCTACCTCGACAACTACAAGCAGATCTGGGATCTGTACATCACCGACTCCACCTGCGACCCCAAGCTGCTGGCTTCCAAGACCGGCAACGACGCTGTTGCTGAGTTCGTGGGCAAGAAGGCCGTCTTCTATCAGAACGGCACCTGGGCTTACAATGACGTGAAGGATCTGGGCGACGACAACCTCGGTATGCTGCCCATCTACATCGGCGTTGAGGGCGAGGAGAACCAGGGCCTGTGCACCGGTTCCGAGAACTTCTGGTGTGTCAACAACACCTCTTCTGAGGAAGATATTCAGGCCACTCTGGACTTCCTGTACTGGTGTGTCACCTCTGAGGCCGGCACCAGCGCGATGGCTGACAAGATGGGCTTCGTCATCCCCTTCAAGAAGGCTAAGGACTCCACCAACCCCCTGATCACCATTGCAAACCAGTATGTGGCCGACGGCAAGACCAGTGTGGACTGGTGCTTCTCCACCATGCCTTCCGAGGAGTGGAAGAATGGCGTCGGCTCCGCTTTGACCGCTTACGCCGCAGGCACCGGCGACTGGAATGCTGTCGTCACCGCCTTCGTGGATGGCTGGGCCAAGGAGTACAAGCTGGCCAACGGCTAAGCACTCTCTTTCTTCCGCAACAGTTTGACTAACGGGGGCGGGCGATCGGTTCGCCCGCCCCCTTCTTTTTCGGGAGGTATATCATGCAAAAGGCCATCAGCAAATACTGGCCGGTGTTCGTCCTGCCCACCCTGCTGGCGTTCATCATCGGCTTCATCTGGCCCTTCATCTGGGGCGTCTACCTGTCCTTCCAGCGGTTTACCACCGTCAGCAAGACCACCTTCGTGGGCTTGCAGAACTACTTCAGCGTCTTCTCGGACTCCACCTTCCTTCACGCCTTCGGCTTCACGGCGGCGTTCACCGTGGTGTCCACCGTCCTCATCAACGTCTGCGCATTCGCCATCGCACTGGTGCTCACCCGGGGCATCCGGGGCACCAACCTCTTCCGCACCGTCTACTTCATGCCGAACCTCATCGGCGGCATCCTGCTGGGCTACATCTGGCAGATCCTGCTGAACGGCGTGCTGGCCAACCTCCAGAAACCCCTGCTGGCACTGGACGCCAAGGCGGGCTTCGTGGGTCTGGTCATCCTGATGTGCTGGCAGCAGATCGGCTACATGATGATCATCTACGTCGCGGGCCTGCAGAGCGTCCCCGGCGACCTCATCGAGGCAGCCAAGATCGACGGTGCCAACGACCGTGAGATCCTCTTCAAGATCAAGATCCCGATGGTCATGCCCAGCGTCACCATCTGCACCTTCCTTACCCTGACCAACAGCTTCAAGCTCTTCGACCAGAACGTGGCTCTGACCGCCGGTGAGCCTGCAAACGCCAGTGAGATGCTGGCCCTGAACATCTACAACACCTTCTACGGCCGCTCCGGCGCTCAGTGGAAGGGCATCGGTCAGGCAAAGGCCGTGGTGTTCTTCCTCGTCGTCGTGGTCATCTCGCTCATCCAGCTTAAATTTACCCGCTCCAAGGAGGTGCAGCAGTAATGCCGAAAGAGAAAAAAATGTGGGACAACGTCCTCACCGTCATCATGAGCCTGCTGTGCCTGCTCTGGATCTACCCCATCGTCCTTATCCTGCTGAACAGCCTGAAGAAGGAAGGCACCTTCACCACCTCCACGGTCTTTAAGCTGCCCACTGCGGAGACCTTCGCAGGCCTGTCCAACTACATCTACGGCGTCACCAAGATGGGCTTCCTGTCCAGCCTCGGCTACAGCCTCGTCATCACCGTGTCCAGCGTGGCCCTCATCCTGCTGTGCTGCTCCATGACCGGCTGGTATCTCACCCGCGTGAACAACAAGCTCAGCAAGTTCATGAACCTGCTCATCGTCTTCTCGATGGTCGTCCCCTTCCAGATGGTCATGTTCACCCTTTCCAAGACCGCTGACAACCTCAAGCTGAACACCCCGTGGAACATCTGCATCATCTATTTGGGCTTCGGTGCCGGTCTGGCCGTCTTCATGTTCACCGGCTTCATGAAGAGCGTCCCCATGGAGATCGAGGAGGCCGCCATGATCGACGGCTGCAACCCCATCCAGATCTTCTTCAAGGTCGTCTTCCCCATCCTCAAGCCCACCATGATCTCCACCGCCATCCTTGAGACGATGTGGGTCTGGAACGACTACCTGCTGCCCACGCTGGTGCTGGACATCAAGAAGTACCGCACCATCCCCATGGCCATCCAGTACTTCCGCGGCGGCTATGGCCGCGTGGAGCTGGCTCCCATGATGGCCTGCATCATCATCGCCATCATCCCCATCATCATCCTTTACATGACCTGCCAGAAGTACATCATCGAGGGTGTCGTGGCAGGCGCTGTCAAGGGCTAAAGCAAGGAGGTTCCAGCCATGCGTGCAAGCGGCATTCTGATGCCCGTCTTCAGCCTGCCGGGGCCTTACGGCATCGGCACACTGGGAGACGAAGCCTTCGCCTTTGTCGATTTCCTTGCGGCTGCAAAGCAGACCTACTGGCAGATCTTACCCATCGGCCCCACAGGCTACGGGGACAGCCCCTACCAGAGCTTCTCTGCCTTTGCAGGCAACCCCTACTTCATTGATTACCGGCTGCTGGCAGCAGATGGTCTGCTGACGGAGGACGAGCTTCCCTCCCCTCAGCCCGCAGAGCGCATCGATTATGGCGCGCTCTACCAGCAGCGGCCCGTCGTCCTTCGCAAGGCGGCGGAGCGTCTGCTGGCGGCCCCCACTCCGGCCTACAAGGCCTTCTGCGAGGCCCAGAGCGACTGGCTTGAGGACTATGCCCTCTTCATGGCCGTCAAGGCCGAGCAGCAGCAGGCCGGACTTTCCGACTGGCCCGATGACCTGCGCACCCGGGAGCCTGCGGCTCTCGCCGCCGCCAAGGCACGGCTGGCCGCTGAGGTGGACTACCACAAGGCCGTGCAGTTCTTCTTCTACACCCAGTGGAATGCCCTCAAGGCCTACGCCAACGGCCACGGCATCCAGCTGGTGGGCGACATCCCCATCTACGTCAGCCCGGACTCCAGCGACCTCTGGACACGTCCGGAATTGTTCCAGACCGATGGAGCCGTCCATCTGACCAATGTGGCCGGGTGCCCGCCCGACGCCTTTGCCGCCGACGGCCAGCTCTGGGGCAACCCGCTCTACGACTGGCCCCGCCATGAGGCCGAGGACTTCCGCTGGTGGAAACGGCGTATCAAGCACGCCACCTCCATCTACGATGTCGTCCGCATCGACCATTTCCGGGGCTTCGAGAGCTATTATTCCATTCCCGCCGGGAACAAGACCGCTGCGGGCGGCCACTGGGAGAAGGGGCCTGACCGGGCCTTCATCGACGCCATGCACAAGGCGCTGGGCGAGGGCGGCATCATCGCCGAGGACCTCGGCTACCTTACCCCCGAGGTCAAGACCATGCTGGCCGCCAGCGGCTACCCGGGCATGAAGATCATGCAGTTCGCCTTCGACAGCCGCGAGCCGGGCAACTATCTGCCCTACACCTACCCCCGCAACAGCGTGGTCTACACCGGCACCCACGACAACGTGACCACCGAGGGCTGGCGTCAGAGCGCCAGCCCCGAGGACGTGGCCTACGCCTGCCGTTACCTGCGCTGTACGCCGGAAGACCTCACCGAAGCCATGATCTGCGCCTGCCTCTCCTGCGTGTCGGATATGGCCATCATCCCGCTGGCCGACTGGCTCCATCTGGACGCCGAGGCCCGCATCAACACCCCCAGTACGCAGGGTGCGAACTGGCAGTGGCGGCTCACCCAGCCGCTCACCCCAGCCCTCAGTGCCCGCATCGCCGCGCTGACCGCGCTGTACCACCGCGTACCGGGCGAGGAACTCTGAGCTTTCCCCATTCTCCGCTTCATCCTGATAGCAGCAGCGCCCCGCCTGCCTCTCCCTTATCGGAACGCAGATGGGGCGCTGCTGTTTTCTGTGTTTTCAGCGAAATTTTAACACAACATTTTTTCGGAGCCTTTACCGGGGCGTCCTCTTTATATTTTAGCGTTTTTCCGTCCGTTTCACTTGATTTTTGTGCTTTGGTGTCCCAAATCCCGTTCCGATTCTGTTTCTGCGCTCTCTTGTTGTTTTTCGGCAGTTATGCTATAATCCAGATAGTTTAGTCTCCGTCTCCGGCGGAGCGTATGTGTGAAAGGAGCATTCCCCCTATGGAACTTACATATCAGAGTCCGATGATGCCGGCTGCTTATGCCGTCATCTCTGCCGACGAGATGACCTACATCGACGGCGGTGCCCTTCAGATCGGTTCTTACCTCATCGAATTTCACCCCGAGAACCTTCTCACTGCCGCTGTGAACTTCACGGTCAACTTCGCCCAGCTGATGGGCAAGGCTGCCCTTACGGCGGCCGTGGGCGGTCTGCTTCTGATGCACGAGGACGGCCTGACCCTGTCCCAGTCCGTCTCCTATTACTGGGACGGCCAGAGCAAGGCCGGTAAGGTCGGCACCGTGGTCGTCGGCGGTCTCGCCGGCTGGTACGGCGTCCTCAAGGGCATCCAGATCTATAACACGGCAAAGTCCCTCTACATCGAGCTGAAGAACGCTTACGAGCAGACCAAGGCCAACCGCGCAGCGGCACAGGCCGGCGTTCTGGCGGCTGCATAAGCGCTTCTGCCTGACCCGATGGAGCGATAGAAAGGAGTCGTTGTATGAAACGTATCCAGATGCCTTCTTCCTATGCTGTTGTGACGGAAGAAGAAAAGGAGCTTCTGGGCGGCGGCGGAGCCTTCCGCGACGCTTGGGACTCATTTACGGACCACCTCCGCCTCAATGATTTCTTCTTTAGAGGCGGGCTGCTGTCTCTTTCCATTTCGTTCATCCCGATGCTGCTGTTCAATGTGGTCAAAGCCGGATTCCATGTGGCAGAAAACGTCCACACCTTCCTGTTCGGCGGCCCCAGCAAGGCAGCGACGGACATCGAGAACTACAGAAATGATATGCACGCTCTGCGCGAGGACATGAAAGCCCAGCGCCTGTGAGCTTTCCCCAAACGAAACGATGCCCTGCGGCGGTGGGTCTCCACCATGCCGCAGGGCATTTTCTTTGTGTTCACAGGACCTGCATCGCCCCCTGCTCCCGCAGACAAAGCAGATAGCAGCAGCCCGGGCCGAATATGGATTCCATTGCGGCACAGTAGCGCCCCACCAGTGCATCCGGCACAAAGGCCTGTATCGTCCCGGCAAAGCCGCCGCCCTGCATCCGCCATGCGCCCCCGCTCCCTGCGAGGATGCTCTGGCTGAGGGCCAGCGCCGCCGACAGGCCCTGACATTGGGGCGAGGCGGCGCAGTAGACGTTCTGACAGAGTTCAAAGGAGGAGTGGCCGCTCGCCTCCACCAGCCGGACAAAGGCGGCGAAGTCCCCCGCCGTGAGCGCTTCTCTCTGGGCAAGGGTGCGGGCGTTCTCCTCAAAATAGTGGATGGCCCGCAGCACGGCGCGGTCACCGCAGCACGCCCGCAGCCGGGGCAGCTCCTGCCAGAAGCGGGCCTCGCTGACCTCGCCCAGCACCTTCCCGCCCAGACAGGCCGCTACTGCCTCCATCTCCTTCCGGATGGCCGCGAACTCGCCGGTCAGCTCGCTGTGGCTGGCCCGGGTGTCGGTGACGCAGAGGGTCATCCCCTCCGGCAGGACACCGTCGGCGTGGATCTTCTCGATCTTCGGCGCAGCCGGGTCGGCAAAATCGGCAAAAAGCACGCCGCCCACGGCGCTGGTCAGCTGGTCCAGCAGGCCGCTGGGCTTTCCGAAATAGGCATTCTCCGCAAACTGGCAGATCCGGGCCAGCGCCGGGGCATCAAGGCCGCAGCCATACTCCGTGTTGAGGATGACCGCCATCCCCATCTCAAAGGCCGCCGAGCTGGAAAGCCCCGAGCCGCGGAGCACATCGCTGGCTGTGTAGGCATCGAAGCCGCCGATGCCGAACCCCTTGGTGCGGAAGCCATCGGCGATGCCCCGGATGAGGCTTGCCGAGTGGGTGCTCTCGCCCTGCTGCGGCTCGGCCTCGGTCAGGTCGATGACGTCCAGTTTGTTGAAGCCCCGGGATTTGACCCGGATGAAGCCGTCCTCGTTCCGGGACGCCACCGCCACGAGGTCAAGGGTGACAGCGCCCGCAAGGCCGTAGCCGTGCTGGTGGTCGGTGTGGTTGCCGCCCAGCTCGGTGCGCCCGGGGGCAGAATAGACCTGCACCTGCCGCCCCGGCCCATAGTAAAGTTCGAACTGGTCGAGTGCCGCGCAGTAGCGGCTGCGCTGACGGGCAAGCACGCTCTTGCTGCCGCCGTAGAGCGCGGCCAGCGCGGCGTCCCGCCTTCCCGCTGCGATCTCGTCTCTGAGCTGTCTGCTGGTTGCCATCCAGAACCCCTCCCCCTGCGCTCTCTGAGATGTTCGGTTTGTTACCGCTATTGTAATGCATCCGGTGCCATTTTGCAATTTCAACCCGCAAAAAAAGTAATTTTTGGTGTCCAGCCCAAAGAATAAGATGTACTTTTGTTGAATTTGCGGGGGCAAATGTGGTATACTTTGGCTATAGAGCCAACAGGCAGGAGGGAACCGCAATGGCAGACGTCTATAAACAGTCCTTCAAACAGAATTACACCAACAACATCGAGCTGTCCATCTTCAACTGCGGTCTGGAGCGCTGCGCTCCGGGGCAGACATGGGGACCCGGCATCCGGGACCACTACCTCATCCATCTGGTCGTCTCCGGCAAGGGGGTATTCGAGGTCGGCGGGCGCACCTACGAGGTCGTGCCGGGCGATCTGTTCTTTGCCCGCCCCAACCAGCTCATCCGCTATACTGCCGACGAAGCCCAGCCGTGGGAGTACAGCTGGGTCGGCTTCAACGGTGCCTGCGCCCACAAGCTTACGGCGCAGCTGCCTTTCACCGACGCTGCCCCCGTCCACCACACGCAGGATCTTGAGGGGATGCGGACTGCCCTGAGCAGCATCTACTCCTCTCGCGGATTGCAGCCGCAGGATGAGGCCGCAATGGTGGGCTACCTCTACCTGTTCATCTCCGCCCTGATGCGGGAGACCAGCGAGAGCCGCCCCCACAGCACCTCTTCCTCCAGCCAGTATGTCCTGAACGCCATCAAGTACATCCAGTTCAACTACTCCCACGACATCTCCATCGACGACGTCGCCAAGAGCGTCGGTGTCTCCCGCAGCCACCTCTACCGGGTGTTCATGCTCAACGTGGGCAAAAGCCCCATTGATTACCTGACCGAATACCGGGTCAACGAGGCCTGCAAGCTGCTGCGGGGCGGCACCCTGTCCATCGCCGAGGTGGCGGCGTCCGTGGGCTTCCTCGACCAGTTCTATTTTTCGCGGGTGTTCAAGCGCGCCAAGGGTGTGCCGCCCAGCAAGTATATGACCTCGCAGGCTGACGCAGACGTCCAGCCCGCCCCTGACGAGACATAAGGAGAAATTCATCCATGCCCTTACAAAAAAATCAGCTTCTCACCCTGCGCATCGAGCGCCTTTCCAATGACGGCAGCGGCGTGGCCCACTCGTCGGAGGGCGAGGCCGTCTTTGTCCCGGGCACTGCCCCCGGCGACGAGGCGCAGGTGCGCATCGTCAAGGACTGCGGCCGGTACGCCTTCGGCATTCTGGACAAGCTGCTCACCCCCTCGCCAGATCGCATCCCGGTGGACTGCGCGGTAGCCGGCCCCTGCGGCGGCTGCAGCCTGCGGCATCTGGATTATGCTGCCGAACTGCGTGCCAAGCAGGAGAGCGTCGCCGACGCCTTCCGCCGCATCGGCGGGCTGGATGTGCCTGTGCTGGACGCCCTCCCCTCCCCTGAGGTAGACCGCTACCGCAACAAAGTCCAGTTCCCGGTGGGCCGCGATAAAGACGGCGCACCCTGCATCGGTTTTTACGCCGGGCGCACCCACCGCATCGTCCCCTGCCCCGACTGCAAGCTGCAGCCCGGCGTCCTGAACGACATCGGCAACACTCTCTGCGCCTTCTTCGCTGCCCACGGCATCCAGCCCTATGACGAAGAGCGCGGCAAGGGCCTCGTGCGGCACATCTTCCTGCGCCGGGGCGCACACAGCGGCCAGATCATGGTCTGCCTCGTCTGCACCCGCCCGAAGCTCCCCCACAGCGATGAGTTGGTAGCCCTGCTCCGGGAAAAGTTCCGCGATATTGCCACCATCCTCATCAATGTCAACGCCAAAAAGACCAACGTCATCCTCGGTGAGGAGAGCGTGACCCTCTATGGCCCGGGCTTCATCGAGGACACCCTCTGCGGCGTGCCCGTCCGCCTCGGCCCCCTCTCCTTCTATCAGGTCAACACGCTGGCTGCCAAGCGCCTCTACGGCGTCGCTGCCGAATACGCCCAGCTTGAGCCGGACGATGTCCTGCTCGACCTCTACTGCGGCATGGGCACCATCGGCCTCTCGATGGCCGGCCACTGCCGTGAGCTGATCGGCGTGGAGATCATTCCCGAGGCCATCGACAGTGCCAAGGCCAATGCCGCCCGGATGGGCGATGCCGTCGCCGCCAAGAGCCGCTTCTTCTGTGCCGATGCCGGCGAGGCCGCTGCCCGCCTCGCCGCTGAGGGCCTGCGGCCTGACGTCATTATGCTCGACCCGCCCCGCAAGGGCTGCGATGAGACGACCCTTTCCGCCGTCGTCCAGATGTCCCCCCGCCGGGTGGTCTACGTCAGCTGCAATCCCTCCACCGCCGCCCGCGACGCCGCGTGGCTCGGACAGCATGGGTATCGCGCCGAGAAGGTGCAGCCCGTGGATCTGTTTCCGCGAACGAAGCATGTGGAGACAATAGTGTCGCTACAAAAAGAAACCTTGTAGAAATCCTTAGATTTAGGCACTTTTCCCGTCATGTGGTGTTTAACGCCGAGGGCGATAAATTCCGTAATAAGTGTATTGAGGACTATATCACGGTTTCGGTAGTCATTGATATGGAGTGTGGGAACACAAAAAATTAAATAGTTGACTGAAAAGGACATCGTGCAAACGGTGTCCTTTTCTTATGGGTGGAAGCCGCAGACTTTTTCAAAATCTGCGGCTTTTCTTTTTGCCCAAATGCAGAAAGGAGGCGACACTATGAATTTTACTTCCGGCCCTGACCGGGCCTTTGAACGGCTGATGCAGGAAAAGCCCGGTTTCGATCACTACGACAGCGGCGGGGCGGACGCGCCGGAGGATTGCGGCACCTGCCGTTTTTATCGCCCGGATTGGAAATATCAATTCTGTGTCTATGCGGAGTGTCCCTATCAGCCGGGCAAGCTCACCGCCCTTGCAGCGGGGCCAAATTCACAGTGAAAGGAGCTGATTTTGATATGGCAGTATTCCGTGTGGAGAAGAACCGAGGGTACACGGTGATGTCAAATCACCACCTGCGGAATAAGGCCCTGTCCCTGAAAGCCAAGGGCCTGCTGTCACAAATGCTGTCCTTGCCGGAAGATTGGGACTACACCCTAAAGGGCCTGTCCCTTATCAACCGGGAAAGCATCGACGCGATCAGGACAGCGGTATGGGAGCTTGAAAAGGCTGGATATATCAGGCGGGAGCAGGGACGCGACCCGAAAGGCAAAATGGCCGATATGGTTTATACCATCTACGAACAGCCGGTGTTGGGAAACCCGGTATTGGAAAATCCAACATCGGCTGACCCGGTGTTGGAAAATCCGACATCGGATAATCCGGCGTCGGAAAATCCAACGCAATTAAATAAAGAAGTACAAAGAACTAACTTACCAAGAAAAGAAAAATTAAATACAGATGGACAAAGTACCGATTCCATTCCTATCCCATCCCTGACCCCTGCCCCTTTTGAGGACGAGGCAGCGGCTACGCCGCCGGAACGGAAAGGAACGGGAAAGGATGAGGCTGTACGGATATATCGGGAAATCATTTTGGAGAATATCGAGTACGACTATCTCATTCAGGACAAAAGCATTGACCGGGAGCAGCTTGACGAGATCGTTGACCTGATGCTGGAAACTGTTTGTACTTCCCGAAAGACAATCCGTGTTGCCGGGGACGACTACCCCGCCGAGCTGGTGAAATCCAAGTACATGAAGCTAAACGGTGAGCATATCCGCTTTGTGCTGGACTGTCTACGGGAGAATACAACTCGCGTCCGCAACATCAAACAGTACCTACGGGCTATGCTGTTTAACGCCCCATCCACGATCAATAACTATTACACCGCGCTTGTGGCTCACGATATGGCACAGCCTGATTGGGGAAAGCCCAAATCCGGCCAGCCGGACGAAAGCCTGTAACGAGAAAAGGAGGACGACCCTATGAAACAGGGCGCATTGATTTTTGACGAGCAGACAGACCGCTATGACATCCGTTTTGATCTGGCCGACTACTACGGCGGCCTCCACTGTGGGGAGTGCTTCGACGTGATGATCGGCGGCAAGTGGCGGCCCACCCGCATTGAAATGGCTGACCGCTGGTATCTTGTCGGCATCCGGGCCGACGACCTTTCCGGCCTGCGGGTACGGATTTGACCCATATCTACCTGCGGCGTCTGGTGGTTCCGCCTTAGACGCCGCTTTTGACTTTCTGACAAGGAGGGATGCGATTGCAGGAAGAAGTCACCCAAAAGACCATTGCCCTGTCCATGAAAACGGGCAAGCTCACGGCCCAAGTGCTGCAAGCGGCGCTGAAAAAGTACCTGCAACACCGGGCCAAAAGCAAGAACACGCTGCACCACGGCCAGCAGAGCCTAAAGCAGCTCAAAAAACACGGGGCCGCCCTCTCCAACATCGAGATCACCGAGGCCAACATTGGAGCGTTCAAGCCCTGTGCCAAGAAATACGGCGTGGATTTTACCTTGCGAAAGGATAAGACCACCCAGCCGCCCCACTATGTTGTGATCTTCAAGTCCAAGGACGCGGACAATCTGGAACAGGCGTTTCGGGAGTTTACCGCCAAGACGCTTTCCAAGGAGCAGCGGCCCTCTATCCGCAAGGTTTTGTCTGCTGTGAAGCAAAAGGCAGCGTCCCAGACCAAGCAGCGGGCCAAGGAGAAAATCAAAGAAAGGGGGCTGGAACTGTGAAGCCTGACGTAAAGAAACTATTGATTTTGAACCTGCCGTATCTGATCTTTGTGTATCTGTTTTCCAAATGCGGGCAGGCGTACCGGCTGGCCGCTGGCACTGACCTGTCGGGGAAGCTCTTACATCTGGCAGACGGCTTTTCGGCGGCCTTTGCAAATCCTCTCCCCAGCCTGCATCTGTTTGACCTGTGTATCGGCGTCGCCGGTGCGGTGATCGTGCGGCTGGTGGTGTACTGCAAGGGCAAAAATGTGAAGAAGTACCGCAAGGGTATGGAGTACGGCAGCGCCCGCTGGGGGACGGCCAAGGACATAGCGCCTTATATCGACCCCAAGTTTGAAAATAACATTCTGCTGACCCAAACGGAACGGCTCACTATGACCGGCAGGCCAAAAGATCCCAAGACGGCCCGGAATAAAAACGTGCTGGTGATCGGCGGCAGCGGTTCAGGGAAAACGAGATTTTTTGTGAAGCCCAACCTTATGCAATGCTTCCCGACCACGGACTATCCAACCTCATTTCTGGTAACTGACCCGAAAGGAACCCTTGTTCTGGAAACAGGAAAGATGTTCCAGCAGGCGGGCTACCGCATTAAAATCCTGAACACCATTAACTTTTCCAAGTCCATGAGATATAACCCATTTGTATATATCCATTCGGAAAAGGACGTGTTAAAGCTGGTAAATACCCTCATTTCCAACACCAAGGGCGAGGGGGAAAAATCGGCGGAGGATTTTTGGGTCAAATCGGAACGGCTGTTTTATACGGCTATGATCGGCTATATCTGGTACGAGGCCCCAGCGGAGGAAATGAACTTCACAACGCTTTTGGAGATGATAAACGCCAGTGAAGCCCGCGAGGACGACCCGGAGTTTCAAAGCCCCGTCGATCTCATGTTTGAGCGTTTGGAACAGAAAGACCCCGACCATTTTGCGGTGAGGCAGTATAAAAAATTCCTGCTGTCCGCTGGCAAGACCCGTTCCTCTATCCTGATTAGCTGCGGTGCCAGACTTGCGCCATTTGACATCCGGGAGGTACGCGAACTGATGGAGGACGACGAAATGGAGCTGGACACCATCGGGGACGAAAAGACGGTGGTGTACCTCATTATGAGCGATACGGACACGACCTTTAATTTCATTCTGGCTATGCTCCAAAGCCAGCTTATCAACCTGCTTTGTGACCGGGCCGATGATGTGTACGGTGGGCGGCTGCCCGTCCATGTACGCCTTATCCTTGACGAGTTTGCCAACATCGGCCAGATTCCAAATTTTGATAAATTGATCGCCACAATCCGAAGCCGGGAAATCTCGGCTTCTATCATTTTGCAAAGCCAGTCACAGCTAAAGGCCATCTACAAGGATGCCGCCGAAATCATATCGGACAACTGCGATTCTGTGCTTTTCCTTAGTGGGCGAGGCAAAAATGCCAAGGAAATATCCGACGCGCTGGGCAAGGAAACGATTGACAGCTTTAACACATCGGAGAACCGGGGCAGCCAGACATCCCACGGACTGAATTATCAAAAATTAGGAAAGGAGTTGATGTCCCAAGACGAAATCGCCGTGATGGACGGCGGCAAGTGTATCTTACAGCTTCGTGGTGTGCGTCCGTTTTTATCCGAGAAATTCGATATTACCAAGCATCCCCGCTACAAGTACCTTGCCGACGCCGACAAGAAGAATACCTTTGACGTGGACAGATTTTTGACCGCCACGCGCCGGAAACGGCAGCAAGTGGTGACACAGGATGAAGTGTTCGGCCTGTATGAAATTGATCTGTCGGACGAAGACGCCGCCGCTGAATAACCAGCGGCATTTTTTATACCCAACAACCAATCAAAAAAATCATTATGAGCCGAAAATCGGCAGAAAGAGGTAAATTTATGGCATTTTTCAATTCCGCAGTTTCTACTTTGCAGACTATCGTGATCGGACTGGGCGGCGCTCTGTGTGTATGGGGCGGCATCAACCTGTTGGAGGGCTATGGGCAGGATAATCCGGGGGCAAAATCGCAGGGCGTCAAGCAGTTTATGGCGAAATAGATGTAATAAAATCAGAAAGGAAAAGCACAATCCAGACGGAACCGGCGGCGCGGTCAAGAAATATTGTGGAAACACAAGGTTTCTGCTATAATGGTGGAGAACACTTGACGATAGAGAAGGAGGCGGGAGCCTATGCACATCAGTTATCAGCCGCTATGGGACACCCTAAAGGAGCGCGGCATGAGGAAAGAGGACTTGCGGCTGGCCGCCGGTCTTACCACCAACATGATCGCCAACATGGGAAAGGGCGAGCATATCAGCATGAAAACGCTGCTGCGTATCTGCGGAACGCTGGACTGCGACATTTCCGATGTAATTGCTTTGGAGCGGGACGAGGCCCCGGAGCTGGGGCGGCGCGGTAACTCCGGGCCAGCCTGACCTGAAGCGGCCAGCCATAGACGCACCCCCTGCTGGGACACTTTGTCCCAAAGCTGGAGGCATGACCGCCCACCCCAAACCTCTGGACACTTTGTCCCGCCAGCGGGCGGCGGCAACAGAATACAGATCCACCCAAGCAGGAAACTTCGGTTCCCTGCTTTTTTATTTCCACCTCCTGCGCCGGAAATTCATGCCGGAGTGCTTGATAAGCGGGGACTTGCGGAACAGCTTTTTCAAGGTGGTGCGTTCTTCTTCCGAGAGCCGCTTATATTTGAGCTGGAACGCCTTGCAGAACAGCTCCGTAAATTGCTGCACCCTGTCCCCCGGCGATTGCATGGCCTTTTGGACTTCCCGGATCAGCTCATCGGCGGGCGTGGTATTCGGGGCGCTTTCGCTGTCATTCTCATGGGCTTTGCGAATGTCTTGCAGAATGGCGTCCCATGTTTTGTGCGTCACATGGCAGAAAAAATCTTCCTCTTGTATCTGTCCGGCTTCCAAGATTTTCAGATAGCGGTCTGCGGCGGCTTCGGGATGGGCTTCCAGTATCATAGCCCGCACAGCGGCCAAAGCGGTGTTCATATCGTGAAAGCGCATGGTCGCCATCCCATCCACATAAATTTCCGCGTCTGCCAGCAGCTCCGCAAATTTGTCATGGGCGACGATCTCACACAGCAGCCGGTTGTTGACCCGCCCGCTTTTCAGGATGGCCACCGCTTCATCGGTCAGGTGCAGCTCCGCAAGAGGCGTGTTCTCATGCGCCCGGTTGTCGCTCAGGCCCAGCAGATAGTCCACCGTCACCTGATAGAACCCGGCCAGCTTTAAGAGGCTGCCGTGGTTGATCTCCTTGTCCTCGTCATTCTCATAGCTGCCGAGGGCGGATTTTGAAATGCCGGTCTGCTCCGCCAGTTCTTCCAGCTTTAAGCCGCGCTCCACCCGTAAATCCTTCAGCCGTTCCTGCACTGAAATGTGAGTTTTCATCCCGGCCACCCCTTCCCGCGGCTGACCCGCCGCCGTTTTCTTCCATTATAGCATATCATTCCGCAATCGTGGAAATTTTCGATTTTAGAGCCGGTTTCCTACTTTGCGGACATACGGGCGAGGGGACAAAAATGGTCTATGATATGGGTAGTTCATCGATGGATCAAATCCAATCGAATGACCGGCCTGTATGGGATATGCCCCCCGGCGATGTAGCGCGGCGACCTGCGGCGAGGAAATGGAGGAACCTTGACCGCAGCGAGCGTACCAACGGGAGCGAAACGCCGCTGAAAGAGCCAGGGGCAGGAACGACATCAGGGAGAACCGGCAAATAGGAACACCGAATTGATACCAAAACACAACAATCCGATAGGGCATAGTCTGCCCTATCCGTACTACTGCGGAAGATTTCCGGGCGGCTCTACGGCTGTTTTTTCCTTGAAAATCGACCCGAAACACAACACAAAAATCTGCTGTCCGTCCACTCCGGCTGTTGCGGCTGACTGGGCGGATTTTTTGATGATAGGAGCCAATATGCCGAGAATGTCAAAAAAGAGGAAGCTGGAACTGTCCTTCTTCCTCAATGAGCGCGGGCGGGTGGCGCACAACATCCTTTGCCGGAAATGCCGCCACGCCTGCAAACAGAGCTTCCGGGCGGTCATCATCGACTGCCCCAAGTATCTTTCCAAACGAGCCAGGAGAAAGGAGGACGCCTGAATGGAAGTTGAATTTTTAACCGCTGACACCACCCTGCCGCCCTGTCTGCCCCTGCCGGGGGCCATGCTGGGTTTGCCGGTGAGCAGCACCGCCAAGGTCATGTATGCCCGTCTGCTGGGCGAGATTTATACGGCGGGGACGGAGGACATCAACGGAATTTTATTTATCCACTTTCCCATTGTGGAACTGGCGGCGGCGCTGGGGCGCAGCGCACAGACCTGCAAGCGAACTTTGCGGGAATTGGAGGACGCCGGATTGATCCTGCGGGTGCGCCGGGAGATTGGAGCGCCGAACCGGATTTATGTCCTCATTCCAAGAAGCTAAACCGTTGAAAAACAGAAGAATAAGCCGCCCAAAACCGTTTTACAAAAGATTTTAGATTTGCTATAATAAACACATGAAATTGAGCGTTTGGATGAAACATTTCAATGTACGGGAGGGTTCATAATGTGGATATTTATTTTAGTGGCAGTCATCGCAGTACTACTCATTCTTTACATTAAATTCTATAACCGTTTGCGGCGGCTTTCCGTCAAGGTGCAGGAAGGCAGCGCAGGCATTGATGTTGCTTTGGAGAAACGCTACGATATGCTGTCAGAAGAAATTGAAGCAGTAAAAAAGTATCTGGCACATGAGTATCAGATCTACACAGAAGTCACATCTACCCGCGCGGGGAAAGAACTGAACGAAAGCATATTTCAGGAAAAGAAACAACTGTCTGAGGAAGCGGTCAAAGCAATCAGCGAGACGATTACCGAACAGCAAAAGCAGATGGAAACAATCCGACAGCAGTTGGAGCAGCAGCGAGGGCAGGATCATTCTTTTGGAGCGGAAACACCGGGTATGGGAGGCGACGGGCTGATCGGACATCAGATAAGTCTGGATCGGAAACTTGGCTTGCTTGCTTCCGCCCAGCAGGGACTCACTGGGGTCAACTCTGCCATCAATGCACTGGCTGAGCAATACCCAACTCTTTATTCCTATGCGTCCATGCAGCATTTTCAGCAGGATATTTTTGACGCAGAAGAACACTTACAAGCGGCGAGACGGTTGTACAACTCTAATGTATCTTTGTATAACCAGAGAATTAACACATTTCCTTATCTGCTTTTAGCAAAACTTCATGGTATGAAAGAAGCGAAGTTTTATACTGTGGAAGAAAAGAAAAAAGACTTTAAGGTGCAGTTTTGAGAAGAAAGGAAAAAAGATGTATGAAAATGGTGGAACAAAATATCAGCGGTGTCAAGTTGGAACGGTTGCGACAGAACGCTGTTAAAAAGCATAAGATTCTGCGGAAGCTGCTCCCGGTGTGTCTGATTTTATTTATAGGATTGACACTGGTAAAAAACCGATTTTTGTTTGTCTCCATCAGCGAATATGGCTTTGGAGACCCAGCAACTCAGGGGGCCTTTTGGGGTCTGGTCGGAGGCATGATGCTCAGTGTGATTTTTGCGGGTGCTGTTTTTGGTTTTTACTATATGCTGGTCTACAAAAAAGCTTATGACCTCTTTTGTATCAATTTCAAAAACAAATATGTGTTGGACACTCTCCGACAACTGCCGGATTTTTCCGAACTGCGCTACAATGCCGGAGGCGGTCTTTCTTATGAGGAAATGAACCGTTTAAAGTTAATCCCCGGAGGCCAGTCGGTCTTTTATCAATCGTCGGATGAACTGTCCGGCAAGCTGGATGGAGTCCCCTTCCGGGCTGTCAATGTCTGCACTGGCGAAAAAGCTTCTGCAAGAAGTTCTACCCCCAAAATTCTATTTGAGGGACAGGTCATTGTTTTTTCCTATTTTGATAATCGGAAGATCAGTGAGGGCTTTGTCCAGGTGTTTTCCCAAAAAGCTCTGTCTAAACTCAGGGAAACCAGAGTCCCGCTGTCAATTCAGACAGAAAACAGTGTATTCAACGAAAATTTTGCGGTGTTTGCAGAGAACGAGCAGAATGCTTTTTACATCCTGACACCCCAGGTGATGGAGCAGATTACAGCTTTTCAGGAAGCTATGGAAGGAAATGTTTATCTTTCCTTTTCTGAAAAATCCCTGTATGTAACTTGCAGCCAGCTTCGCAACCCTTTTCATATTTATATAGATATTCCTGTTGAAGAACAGCGTCAAAAGATTGCCGGCGATACGGCGATTCTCCGCAGCGCAAAGGAAATTCTCATCAGAGCCGGACAAAGCAGTCCGAAATAAGAAGTCAGTCCCTGAAAGGAGGTAGGTATCATATGGGATGTACGATTGTGTTCGTTATCCTGCTTGTTATTGGAATGGGCATCCTCTGTTTTCTGACGGGGGATATGACGGCTTTTATCGCCCTGGCCGCTACTTTAGTCATAGGGCTTGGTCTTGCCGGTATTCTGTATCGCGTTTATCGGTCAAGGCAGCGGCGGAAAAGGGGCAACCCACTGTCACCTACTCTGCGCTGGATGAATGCCGCAGGTTCCATTCTGATTGCAGCCAACCGGCGCACGAATTTTTATCGGATGGCAGGTTTCCGGTACAATGACGAACCAGACCGGAAAGCCATCCAAGCAATGCTGTGGGAGTATTGGGAAATCCAGGGACATGAGGCAGCTATCAAAGAAATGCGCGGTCTGATTGACATGGGAATGCGCATCCGGTACCGACAAGAAATGGAAGTTCTGTCGCGCAGATACCAGAATATGACAGAGGTACAGCTGATTGAGGAAGCCCGCAAAGCCAATCCGAACGCGAACGAAGATAGCTATTTGCCCAAAATGCTGATGGCATGGAGGCGCTATGGGGAAAACGCCCTGTTGGGCTGGGACGTGGGTCGTTGTGCGTATGTCACCCAATGTTGCTATCTGGCGGGTTACATCAATATGCAGGAAATGCTGGATTTGTGCGTAGATGCCGGAACAAAGGCACAGAAAATTTTTCAGAACTGGGAGGAAATGATGGAGAGCTATCTGCTGGGTGGTCAGTTTTGGCAGCACGAGGACCAAAACAATCCAAAATCTATGACGGCCAAGCGCTGGAAGCTCTATGAACGGATGCGGGGCGGCAAGAGGCCTTTCCGCGATTTGCCCTATCGCTCTGTCCCATTCGACCAGCCCCTTTCAAAAGAGGTTATCACCAATGAATACGGTATTTTGCCGGAATACCAGAAATATTATAATTATGGATAGATAGCCTCTGGTACAGAGTAGGCATTGACAAAAGCACTTACAAATACTGAGGTAATGCTAATTTGATTATTTAGTCATTGAAAAATCCCTTTAGGAACTAAAGGGCGCACTTCTATACATAGCCTGACGGCCATGTATTCGTGCGCTCTGCGAGGCGGAACGGCGGATTGCCAGATTGAGCAACCCGCCGTTTCTGCGTCGCTACGCTCCGTCCAAGGGGCTGCACCCCTTGCGGCGCTTTGCGCCTATCCCTGCCTGCCCCCAAAAGGGGGACACCCGCCCTGCGTCTGTCCCCCTTCCGAGGGCCTTACAACAGAACACCGACACCCTGACCGCTCACCGGGAACGCCCCGGAGAACGGTCATTTTTTCACCCATTTTTAGTAAAGGAGGGCAACACCATGAGCAAAGAATTAGATGAACTTCGGCAGGAGTACGCCGAGAACGAAGCCAAGCTGCGCCAGTACCAGAACCGGGTCAAACGGCTGGAACAGCGCAGGCAGTATTATGAAAAGGGTGAGCGCCAGAAACGCGCCCACCGGCTCATTACCAGAGGGGCCGCCGTGGAGAGCGTGGCCCCGGAGGTCAGGCCCCTGTCGGAGCAGGGCTTCTATGCCCTTGCCGAGTATATCTTCTCCATGCCAGAGGTGCGGGCCGCTGTCCATGCCGCCGCCCAGCGGGAGGGCGAGTAAATGGCCCTGTTCCATTTGAGCGTCACGCAGGTCAAACGGAGCGCGGGACAGTCGGCCATCGCGTCAGCCGCCTACCGCGCCGGGGAGCGGCTTTACAGCGAATACTACGGCGAGTACAGCGACTACACCCGCAAGGGCGGCGTGATCTGCTCCGACATTCTCCTGCCCCCGCAGGCCCCGCCCGAATACCAAGACCGCCAGACTTTGTGGAACGCCGTGGAGAACGCCGAGCGCGGCAAGGACGCCCAGCTTGCGTACAGTTTTGATATTGCCTTGCAGAACGAGTTTTCGCTGGAAGAAAACACCGCCCTCGCAAGGCGGTTTTTGTTGGAGCAGTTTGTCAGCCGTGGCATGGTGGCGGACTTCGCCGTACACCGGCCCGACAAGGAGGACGGGGGCATACCCAACCCCCACTTCCATGTGCTTTGCCCCATCCGGCCTATCCGGGAGGATGGCAAGTGGGGCTTCAAGCAGCGGCGCGTCTACCGTCTGGACGAGGACGGCAACCGTATTTTGGACGAGAAGGGCAAGCCCCTCTTTGACGCGGTTCCCACCACCGACTGGGGCCGCCCGGAAACGCTGGAACACTGGCGGGAGGCGTGGGCCGAGATGTGCAACGCCAAATTTGAGGAAAAGGGCCTGCCCTGCCGGATCGACCACCGCTCCTATTTAAGACAGGGCCTTGACCTGCTCCCCACCGTCCACGAGGGGCCAGCGGTGCGGCAGATGGAGGCGCGGGGGATCGCCACCGACAAGGGCAGCCTGAACCGCTGGATCAGGGCCACCAACGCCATCTTGAAAGACCTGCGCCGGAAGGTCAAGACCCTGATGGACTGGATCGGCGAGGTGCGGGAGGAACTTTCCAAGTCGCAGGTTCCCACCCTGGCCGACCTGCTGGGAACCTACTACGGCGCGAGGAATGCGGGCGCGTGGAGCAACAAGGGCAAGGTGGGCAATCTGCAAAAGTTTGCCGATACTGTGAGTTATCTGACCAAGCAGAAGCTATTTACCGTGGACGATTTGGAGGCCCGCGTCACTTCCCACAATGAGCGGATCGAGGAACTAAAGGCCAGCATGAACAGCAAGCAGACCCGCATGAAGGAGCTGCAAGCCCTGCTGGAACAGGCGGGACGCTACCGGGAGCTGAAACCCATCCACGACCAGATGAACGCCATCCACCGGCAGGGCCAGCGGGAGAAATTCAAGGCCGCCCACGAGGGGGAGCTGCGGCAGTTTTACATGGCCCGCCGCAAGCTGAAAGACCACTTCACCCCGGAGGGCAGGCTGCCCCTTACCAAGTGGAAAACGGAGTACGGCAAGCTGCAACAGGCATACCAAGAGGCATACGCCAAGTACACGCCCATCCGGGAGGACTTGATGAAGCTGTACCAAGTGAAATCCGTGGTGGACAGCGCGAGCCGCCAGCAGGAGCAGGCTCACACCCAGCGCCGGGACAGGGATATGGATCGGTAAGGGACTTCCCATTTCCCGCCGCCAGTGGTAAAATGAAATCAGTTTTACGGGCCACCAGCTATGGGACAAAGTGTCCCATAGCTGGGGGCATGATCGCCCCGCCCAACTTCTGGACACTTTGTCCAGCCAGCGGATAAGAAATGGCTAACGCATGACCATAAGAGACAGGGGGATTTGTAATGAGCGGAAAGAAGAACAAAAGACTTTTAGGAGTTATTTCTATTTTCCTGTGGGCTGTTATTCTAACGATTGTATTACGCTCGTATTTGGAGAAAACAGGATATACCCTGCCTGTTTTCTGGATTGTCATTCTGGCCTGTGCCGCCGCCTTCCTCGGCTGGTGGGTTTATATGAGTGTGCGGATCAACCATCTCATAAAGAGACTTGACGCAGCAGGTTTTCAATATCAAACCACCCATGATGAAAAAGCCTATCTGACAGAATTAGATGAATGTGCGAAAATGCCCGGAGCAGAAAAAATCACGCTTTCCAAAATGCCAGCAAAAGATTATTTAACCATTCTGAAAATCAGGACGCTGCGGGAGGCCGGACGGACAGCTGAAGCAAGCACTCTGCTGGAAACGGCCCGGCCAGAAATCACAAATGACAGGGCGAGACAGCTATTAAAAGCGGAAGAAGAACAACTACCATAAGCCAAGCACAGTCTTTCAGGAGGGATAGGTGATGACAAAAAGAGGAAAAAGACGGCTCGTGATATTTTTGTGCGCGGCGGTTATTCTTGTGGCGGCGGGGATCGTCTGGGTCAAGCTGCACCCGCCCCGTCCACTCCATGAGCAGATCGCAGATTATATGTACCATTCCCGCACAGACCCAAAGCTGGAATACCTCGTTGAGAAATATGGTGATGAATTTGTGGCAACAGAGTACGGAAGTATTCAATCTACACGATTTTCAGATTTTTATGTAAATGTAGAATGGTATGAAGAAGAAAAAACCTACAAAGACGATTACATCGTTTATTTGAGAAAGCAAGAATTAGAAAGTATCTTAATCCCCATAGCAGAACCTATCTTTGGTAAGTGCAAATTATTTGTTATTAGCTATGGCGATTGTCCATCGAATTATGGGAAAGATACATCCGCGCTGGAACTACTGGGCGCATCAGAAGAATACCCGCTTGTTCAAGTTTGTGTTTATACAACAAAAGACGCCAATCAAAGGGACGAGGATATGCAGAAATGGACAGAGGCGCTTCAAGAGCGCAGGTATTTTGTCTGTGCAAATATCGATTATCTTTCCAGCGAAACTTACGACAAAGTAGAGCAAAAGAGTTATCAGTACATAAATGGAGACGATGACTACATATGTCGTGGCAGCGCATTCATTTCTCCCGATAATTTTAAATGGCGTTTTGGCGGATGGGAGGAAAAAAATGACTGATGGTACACCGTTCCAACTTCTGGACACTTTGGTCAGCCAAAAACGGAAAACCAAACACCACCCACTAAGGCGCGGCTTGCTGGCCGCACCTTTCCTATGTGAAAATTGAATATGGAACCCAACAACCGGCGCTTGCCATTTTCCTTGTGAGAATGACAGGCGCTTTTCTTATGTTCAGGAGGATTTCATCGAATGTATTTGAAGCTGTCAAGCAGTCTGTCACCACCCGGCAGGCCGCCGAGCGTTATGGTGTCCGGGTGGGCCGGAACGGGATGTGCCGCTGCCCCTTCCTTGACGATAAGACCCCCAGCATGAAGGCTGACCGGCGCTTTCACTGTTTCGGCTGCGGCGCGGACGGGGATGCGATCGACTTTGTTTCCCGTCTGGAAGCTGTCAGCCCCAAGGAAGCCGCCCTCATGCTGGCACAGGCGTTTTCCGTCCCTTATGAGGACAAGGAGCTGCCCAGCCACAGGAAACCACCGCAGGAAACCCCGGAACAAAGTTTTAAGCGTATGGAGCGGCATTGTTTCCGGGTACTGTGCGACTACCGAAACCTGCTTCGCCGCTGGAAGGAGGACTGTGCCCCCAAGACCCCAGAGGACGATTGGAACCCTTTGTTTGTGGAAGCCCTGCAAAAGCAGGACTATGTGGACTATCTGCTGGACACGCTGCTCTCCCCGGACATGGAGGAACGGGCGGTGCTGATCGCCAGCTATGGAAAGGAAGTGAGAAGCATTGAGCGAAGAATGGCAGAACTTGAAGCCGGAGCTGCGGCAGGCCGTGACGGACGCCATACAAGAAGCGCCGCCGCCCCGGAGCGTTGAGGAAGTCAAAGCCATGCTGGAAAGCACCGAGAAAGGCGGTGTGCGGAACAGTATTCAAAACTGCCTGACCGTCTTTCAGCATGACCCCGTTTTATCCGGGGCGCTGGCAAAGAACCTGCTGACCGAGCGTATAGACCTGCTGCGGCCCATCGGCAGGAAGCACCGGCCCGGCAGCCGCGCCCTGACCGACACGGACATGAAGTATATCCGGCTGTATCTGGAAAAGACCTACGGCCTGACCAGCGAGAAAAAGATCGCGGACGCCGCCGACCTTGCGGCAGACGCCAACCGCTACCACCCCATCCGGGACTACCTGAACGGCCTG
>OHDS01000264.1_pt1 | contig 30545 bp, 22 predicted proteins | sample 1567031 | NCBI WGS metagenome assembly OHDS01 (sample SAMEA3879503, study PRJEB24766) | human gut metagenome | biome: human-associated habitat; feature: feces | place: USA | collected 1985/1987
CACCGCCGGGAGACATGGAGGGGGAACCGAGTTTGGTCTTGGTCTGTCCTTCAAACTGGGGTTCTTCCACATTGATGGCAATGGCGGCAACAATACCGTTGCGGATGTCGGCATATTCCTGGTTTTTGTTGTAGAACTCCTTGATGGTGCGGGCAATATGTTCTTTAAGCGCACTTTGGTGTGTTCCACCCTGTGTGGTATGCTGGCCGTTGACAAAGGAATAGTATTCCTCGCCGTATTGATTCGTATGCGTAAAGGCTATTTCAATATCTTCTCCTTTCAGATGGATAATATTGTAAAGGCCCTGTGCGGTCATATTGTCGTTCAGCAAATCTTCCAGTCCATGGCGTGAAATAATGCGCTGGCCGTTGTATATAATGGAAAGTCCTGTATTCAGGTACGTGTAGTTACGCAACAGCGTTTCCACGAAATTAGCCTGGAAGGAATAGTTCAGGAATAACGTGCTGTCCGGTTCAAAGAAGATATAAGTTCCGCTTTCCTCGTTACAGCTTTCCGTTACATCACTCTGGAGATTACCCTTTTCAAAGATGGCGATACGGACTTTACCTTCGCGATAGCTACGTACTTCAAAGCGGCTGCTAAGTGCATTCACAGCTTTGATACCTACGCCGTTCAGTCCGACACTTTTCTTGAAAGCTTTACTGTCGTACTTACCGCCGGTATTGAGTTTACTCACCGCTTCAATCAGCTTTCCTTGCGGAATACCACGACCATAGTCGCGCACACTGACACGGAGATTATCCTCAATGTTAATCTCGATCCGTCTACCAGCACCCATTTTGAACTCATCGATGCTGTTGTCCATTACCTCTTTTAGCAATACATAGATACCGTCGTCGTTCTGCGTACCGTCGCCCAAACGACCGATATACATACCCGAACGGACACGGATGTGCTCCATGTCGTCCAAATGACGAATGTTGTCTTCCGTATATTCTACATTGCCTTCGGGCATCAGTCCGTTGATTTCTTCCATAAACTCTTATTTAGTTGACGAGGTCTGCAGTTGACAAGTTGACGAGGGAAAGAGTCTGCTTTATAATGGTGCAAATATAGTGCAACCCCTTGTTTCCTTGTTAACTTGTCTCCTTGTCCCCTTTTTATTTAATTTCTTTAATAAACGCCCTGCGCCGTTTATGTTGTTTGGTTTCAAAGTATTCCCATTGGGCTTGTACTTTGCCATTCATTTCAAGTTCAGGGTTGCTTTCTGCAAATATAAAACCTAATTTCTGATAAACCGGAATTAAATCGGAAAATAACAATGCGTTAACACCTTTGTTCTGGTACTCCGGCTTCACGGCAACAAGCAATAAATCCAACATTTTGGCACGCCGTTTCATGAACAGTGCTTTCAGCAGATAGTACCATCCGAAGGGTAATAACCGTCCATGAGCTTTCTGTAGAGCTTCGGACAGGGATGGCATGGATATGCCTACGCAAATAAGCTGGTCGTCGGCATCTGTGATAAGCGTCACCATGCGGAGGTCTACGATGGGGAGATACATTTTCACGTACTGGTCAATCTGCCGTTGGGACAGAGCGGAATAACCGAACAGGGGCTTATAAGCTTCGTTCATCAACTCAAAGATGGCCTGTCCATAGTCGCGGGCAATCTTCTTTGCAGATGTATATTTTTTAATCTTGAGATTATATTTACGCTGGATAAGATCGGAGATGCGTTTGTGCTTGTCCGGTATGGCATCCGGAATGTAGATCTGATATTCCACCCAGTCAGCTTCCTTCTCAAATCCCATACGCTCCATGTGTTGCGGATAGTAAGGATAGTTGTAAATGGTTGCCATGGTGCTGAGTTGATCGAAGCCTTCGATCAGCATGCCTTCCGCATCGAAGTCTGTGAAGCCCAACGGGCCTTGTATGTGAGTCATTCCACGTTCTTTTCCCCATTCTTCTACCGTGTGGATCAAGGCATCGGATACTTCCGGGTTATCAATGAAATCAATCCAGCCGAAACGGACATTCTTTTTATCCCAGGTTTTATTAGCCTTGTGGTTGATTATGGCAGCTACGCGGCCCACTATTTTATTGTCTTGGTAAGCCAGGAAATACTCTGCTTCACAGAATTCAAACGCCGCATTCTTCTTTTTATTGAAAGTGTTGAGCATGTCGTCGTAGAGATCGGGAACGGAGTAGGGGTTGCCTTTGTATAGCCGGTAATTGAAGCGGATGAACCGTTTCAATTCTTTCATTGTGGAAACTTTTTTGATTGTTATTGCCATAATTTTATGTCTAATGAAGTGGCAAAGATACATGATAATCTTTAAAATACCACGTGGCAGAGATAAAAACTAATCTATTTCTGTATGCTTTTCCGATACTGTAAAGGTGTCATACCCGTATTTTTGAAGAAAGCACGTCGGAACGTGGAAGTGGAGTTAAATCCGGAACGTTCGGCTATTTCGTCTATATTCATGGTGTAAGGATAGGTAGCCAGTAATTGCTTGCCGGTTTTTTCAATGCGGAGATTGTTTATATAGTCGTAGAAAGTGATATTCAGCTTATTGTTGAAATAGGAGGATAAGTAGGTGCGGTTTGTTCCGATGGCATTGGCTACGTCACTGATAGTAAGCTTGGGGTTAAGGTAGAGTTGTTGCTCTTCCATTACTTTGTGCAGTATTTCCTGAAAGGCGTAATAAGAACCGTTTTCTTGTTCTTCTTCAACCTCTTCTTTCTCTTCTATGTTTTTTTTAGACAGCAGGTTGCCTTTCAGGTTGTTAGGCATGGAGATACTGATCTGATAAGCTGAATAGTGGACAATGACAGACCATAAGAGAACTGAGGATATGTAATAAATAGTATCTCCCCAACCTGTAATATTTATGCTGGTATATACCCATGTCACCAAGCAGATGGCGAGAATAAATGTGGCTTTCTTCAACCATGCCACATCGATATGTTCCGAATAAGAGTAATTATTGCGTATATAGCGTTGATATCGGCGAGCGGCAAAAGTTACTATAAGTACAATAATTGCACTATAAATCAGTATAAATCCGAAATAAAAAGGAAATATAGGGGCATAAAAGGTGCACAAATAGGCAATTGTAAATGCAAGATAGGGACTGAGAAGTGAAAATACTTTCTTCCAGTTGAGCCATCCGGGCGCTGTTAATTCCAGAAGATAGAAGGAGCAGGCGGCAACTGCCCATCCGTCAATGAATAGCAGGGAGTTGACCAATCGTTCGGTTTTCAGTGAAGGGAAATAGAGTAATATATCTTTGAGTTCCAGTAATGCCCAGAAAGCAAGAGTCAGCCCCAGTATTCTCTGAATGCGTGAGCGTGGCCTATGTGTAAGCAAACGGAAACTGACATATCCGAAAAACATGAATGCAGCTCCATTCATGAAGTATGATATATTGATGCCTTCCATTAAACGTTGTAAATGAGTACGGTGGTGTATGCTATATAACAAAGTATCAGTATGCTGCCCTCTATGCGGGTAATGGTGCGTTTGGCGAAGAACAATCCGAATATCCATAGCAGTATGCTGGAGCCTACAAGTACCAATAGATCCATATTCGTGATACCCGTCAGGTGCAACGGTGTGATGGAAGCGCTGCATCCCAGTACGAAGAAGATGTTGAACAGGTTACTGCCAATCACGTTTCCGATAGCAATTTCCGGATTCTTCTTTAAGGCGGCGACAATGGAGGTTGCAAGTTCGGGCAGAGATGTGCCGCCTGCTACCAGAGTCAGTCCGATGACGGATTCACTTACTCCCAGATTGCGTGCAATGCCGCTGGCGCCATCTACGAAGAAATTACCGCCGGCAATCAGTGCCACCAGCCCACCTATTATATATAGTATGGATCACGGTTGATATCTACATATTTGGCATCTCCGGGCTTTGCTCCGTAAAGCGCAGCCGTCGAAACTTCTGATTTCTGCCAAACACCGGCAAAGGTATATCCGAGGAAAATGATGAAAAAACAGAGCAGCAACAGTCCGTCTGTAGTGCTGATTATATTTTCAGAACTATGATCCAGAAAGACATCATTCGCGCAAATCAGCAATACTATGGAGGATAGGATACAGAGCGGGATTTCCTTGCGCAGTGTATTTCTGGAAATAACAATTGGAGCGAAGAGTGCCGTACAGCCTACAATCATCAGTGTATTGAAGATATTGCTGCCTACAACGTTTCCGATGGCGATGTCCGCACTGCCTTTCAGAGCCGAAGAGACGCTGACCGTCAGTTCGGGAGCGGAAGTTCCGAAAGCTACGATGGTGAGGCCGATAACAATGGAAGGGATGCGGAAGCGCTTGGCGATGGATGCGGCTCCGTCTGTGAGTCCGTTGGCACCTAAAAGGATGAGGAGAAGACCTCCGAGAAGAGAAAGAATATCCATGAGAATTCTGTTTTTTGTGCAAATATAATTAATTCCTTTCATGAAAAGCGAAAAACATTCCGTATGTTTGGCACGTTAATTAATTTGTTGTTTCTAAATAACCTGATTAAGGGCTTTTATATGAAGGGAATACGTGCGTTATGTCTTTGGTTCTTGCTGTTGCCTGCGGGCGTTGCATCTGCCCAGTTGGTAGAGAAGGTATTAGATGTCTTTAATGACGATACTTTGGGGACTGTTGTTGCTCAAAGGGCAGATACAGACTCGGTTCATCTGCTGAAGATGAAAGAGGATTTGGAGGTTGCAAGGTTGAATGAAGCTAATCTCAGGATGGAGATAGAGCAAATGAGGCTGAAGTATGATGCGGCGGACTCCCTGAAGCTGGCAAAGCAGCGATTGCGTATTGATTCGCTCAGGCGGATGACAACAGGCGTGCCGGTGGTGGTGGAAGGCGATACGCTATATTACCTGTTTGCCAAGCGTGGTGGTCATACTCCGCAGCAACGTGCCGAAATGAATGCAGCGGCAATAACGGAACTGGGCAAGCGATTTAATCTGCAACCGGATTCGGTTTACTTAGAGAGCAGTGATATTGTTACCGATCTGATGTACGGTAATAAGGTTCTTTCTTCTTTTACGGATCAGGATGGTCTGTGGGAAGGTTGCTCGCGCGACCAGTTGGCGGCTGCCAAACGTAAAGTGATCGTAGACAAGCTGAAGGTAATGAAGGACGAACATAGTCTGTGGCAGCTTGGCAAACGTATTCTCTATTTCATTCTTGTAATCATAGGTCAGTATCTGCTGTTTAAACTCACCACCTGGTTGTTCAATAAGCTGAAAGTACGTATTCAACGATTGAAGGATACCAAACTGAAACCTATCTCCATTCAGGAATATGAATTGCTGGATACGCAGAAGCAGGTGAATCTGCTTGTCTTTCTGGCAAATCTGTTGCGATATGCCGTAATGCTGCTCCAGTTGATATTGACGGTGCCGTTGCTTTTCTCCATATTTCCCCAAACGAAAGACCTTGCTTATAAGTTATTCTCGTATATATGGGACCCTATAAAGAGCATCTTCCTGGGTATAGTAGAATATGTTCCCAACCTGTTTACCATCTTTGTGATATGGCTTGCCGTGAAGTATCTGGTGAGGTTGGTGCATTATCTTGCCAGTGAAATTCAATCGGAGCGGCTGAAGATAAGTGGCTTCTATGCCGATTGGGCTATGCCAACGTTTCACATTGTGCGTTTCCTGCTTTATGCATTTATGATTGCTATGATTTATCCCTATCTGCCGGGTTCCAAGTCGGGCGTTTTCCAGGGGATATCGGTCTTTGTCGGCTTGATTGTTTCGTTGGGTTCGAGTACGGTGATCGGGAATATTATTGCGGGATTGGTAATCACCTATATGCGTCCCTTTAAGTTGGGCGACCGCATCAAGCTGAATGATACTACGGGAAATGTAATAGAGAAGACTCCGTTGGTGACGCGCATCCGTACACCGAAGAATGAGGTGGTGACGATTCCGAACTCTTTCATCATGTCTTCGCATACGGTAAACTTTAGTCAGTCGGCACGTGATTACGGACTTATTATCCATTCGGAAGTGAGTGTGGGTTATGATATTCCCTGGCGGAAGACACATCAACTTCTGGTTGAGGCCGCTCTGAATACTCCCGGAGTGGTAGATGATCCGCGTCCGTTTATATTGGAAACGTCTCTTCAGGATTATTATCCGGTCTATCAGGTGAATGCATATATTAAAGATGCTAACCAGTTGGCACAGGTGTATTCCGATTTGCACCAGAATATCCAGGATAGATTTAATGAAGAGGGTATAGAAATTATGTCTCCACATTATATTGCTACACGCGATGGGAGTGCGACGACGATACCTAAGGATGATCTGCGACCGAAAAAGTAAGGCTTATCCGGTGCGGGAATGAGCGGTCCTTCCGGTAGGATTGAAGCTGATTCCCACTACGAGAGAAGGCATTTCCCATTACGAGTGAGGGTACTTCCCACTACGAGTGAAGGTACTTCCCAGTAGGGGTGAACGAGTGTTTCACTACGAGTGAATGTAGTGGAACACTAAGTGCTTTATCGCACAGATAGTTATCCGTTTGTAATGTTGCTAAAGCCGTCCGACAGGGCTGCGGATGATAAAGAAAATGAAGTGTCTTTATCGTGCGGCTACAATTTCCGAATAAGGATAGTTGTCTGGAACCCGTTGCCAGTCCTTTTTCACTAAGTCGTAGGCATAAATCAGTCTGCCGTTCCGATAACCTTCGAACAATACATAGATTTTCATCGTCTCTGTATCTTGGGCGAGCATGGTTACTGAACGTGCCGAATTGGGGAATGTGGCAAAAGGCTCATCCAAGCTCATTGTTGTCTGATTCCAAAGACACAGTTCTGTCTGGCCATTATCGGCTCTTACTACGGCATATCCACCGGTACGCACATATTTAGTAGTTCCGGTATCTTTTCCGCTGATTATTGTCCAGAAGGGAATGAGTGCGGTAGCCTGTATCGGATCTCCGATGTATATTTTCCCGCTATTTTGTTGCAGATCCAGTACAACGGGGGTGAAGCTGTTGTTTCCGTTATCGGCCGAGAGTAGCAGTTGGCTGCCGCCGCCTTGTACACCGGGATAGCGTGTCAGGGATTCGAGCTTTATATTGGCAGGCAGTTTATATTGGCGTGTTAGAGCTTGATCCATGTTTCGGGTGTAGGGCCAGGAGCCTGTGGTTGCCAATATCACTTCATCGGTGGATATTTGCCTTACGGCTATTATAGAGCTTTGGCCGTTGCAAAGGGTCAATATGTTTTCAAGTCCCATATCTTGCCAGAAACGCATGGAAAGGTCGTAGCTGAATACTTTGCGCACTCCATCTTTTGTCTGTATTCCGCAGAGGTTCTGACTTTCCGGGACATTGACTACACAGGAGAAATCTTCCTGGTCTTCTGCCAATTTTACTATGTTCTTAGGGCTGCCATCTGTGAGGTTTACGTGCTCAATGCAGTTATCATAACTTGTGTCGGAATGAGAATTTACAATGCCGTAGAGCTGGAACTCTTTGGGGGCTTCGCCGTTGGTTACCGAAATCTCACCAAGCGTCATGATCTCACCGGAGCGACGCAGACGTACCTTGGTGGTTGAGGCAGGATAATGTCCCGGTGCCAGGAAGGTGATGCTTGTAGTGGTCTGTTCAATCATGACGGGCGATACTCCAAGAGCATATCCCTGATAGTTTAGGGCGGGCTGGTCGGGGAGCGGCCAATAGATTTCGAACATAATATCGTCACCGGGTTGGAAACCTTGTGCTTTAATCGTGACTTTATCACCAGGGTTAAAACTGGTCTGAGCAGGCATTACAATGTCGGTTACCAGGATGGGTTCGTCTTTGTCGTCGTTTTTAACGCATGCGGCAATTAGTAGACAGAGTAGTAGATAGAGAGATAACTTCTTCATAGCGTTTGTATATTTGATAGGCACAAATATATTGCTTTCCTTTGACATATAAAGCTGTATCTCTTTTTTTAACCTGTTGGCGAATGAATTCGTTTTCATGACTATCGTCAATGGAATTAATTTCGCCAACAGGTCTTTCTCATTTTTTCCGGCTTATGGTATGCAGTATGTTGCCTTTTTTATCAATCATTCGCAATGTCAGTTCTTTTTTGTCCGCAGATACTACAGAGAAGCCCGGTTCCGGATTACAAAAAACGGTTCCTTCTGTGGACTTCACTTTGCGGGCAAGGGAACCGGCTGAGTTGACAATGTAGTCGATATCACTTCCCGGCTTGCGAATATGCTGGAAGTTGTGGATATGTCCGCAGATGTACATGTCTACCTTGTGCTTGCGAAGTATCGGATCGAGACGTTTCTGCATATCCAGACGTTCGCTGTTATCTTTCGAAGTTTCTGCATAGATGGGATGGTGTCCGGCTACGATGATCCAGTCTTCTTTGGCACTGGTCAGTACAGAGTCGATCCAGGAGAGTTGTTTTTGTAAATCCTGTTTGCACGCGTCGGGATAGGTGGCGGAGTCATTGCGGTATTTGTCCATCATAGGGGCGGTGTCTATCCAGACGATGCGGATAGTGGTACCTTTGTCTTCAAATGCCTTTGTATAGTAGCGGGCGGGCATGGTCCAGCGGCGACTGATGCTGGTGTAGTCCAATACCGCCTGTGTGTTGCCACGGTACTCATGATTGCCGAGTACGGGGAACCAGTCGATCATCAGTTCCGGATGAGAGTAGATGAGCTCATAGTTTGTCATCCACAACGGATCATTCACGCTGCGTACGCCTTCGAAATGATGTATATCTCCGGTGGCAACTACAAATTCGGGGCCTATTTCTTCGGCCATGGTTCCCATCAGCTCGGCTATGGGCTTCTGGTCGTAGTAGCCGTTGCGGCCGAGATCGTTGGCTACATAAAAATTGAATTTCTTGTCGAATATGGAATAGTCCGTTATCTGTGCGACAGCCCAATTACTGAGGAGAATAACTAAAAGGAGAGAGAATACTTTTTTCATTATGATATTTTTTGATTGTTACTTAAGTGGTTAGAAATTGATTTTCACACCTGCATTTACCTTTATACCGTAGTGTTCGCTTTGCATCGTGCGATCCTTTGTACCTTGATAGTAGCGTAAAGGCTGGTTCAGCAGGTTGTTAGCTTCAGCATAGAAGGTCGTTTTTAACTTCTTGCCGAAAGTATAGCTGGCATTGGCATCCATATAATTCACAGCATCGTAGTAACGGTCATAGAACTTTTCCGAACCCATTTCATCGATGAATGCAGATGCATAGTTATAAGAGAGGCGGATACTCAGTCCTGACTTCTCGAAGAAGAGTGAAGCATTGGCTGTGTGCTCCGGAGATCCCGGGAGGCGCAGGCTGCTTTCATTCTCGCGTCCTTCGAAGTTGAAGTTATCTACCCGGGAGTAAGAATAGGTGTAAGTTCCGTAGAAACCGATGCACTTCAAGGACGGGGCAATGAAACTGAAGTCGCGTTGATAGGCTACTTCCACACCCAGCAGATCAGCATTGCCGGAGTTGCGCGGCTGGCTGAATTTAGTATAGGTGGTTCCGTTGTAGCTATAGTTGCGTAATGTCTGGTCTACAATGAAGTCGTTAATCTTCTTGTAGAAGATGCCGGCACTGACGAGACCGATACTTTTGAAATAATATTCACCACTCAGATCGAAGTTATAGGAGAGTGTCGGCTTCAATCCCGGATTACCGAGGGAAATCTCGTTGTCGCTGCGCTTAATTGTGATGTTGGGCGCCAAGGCGGAGTACTTGGGGCGTGCAATGGTGTTGGTGAACGAAGCGCGTACCTTGAAGTCATCGTTTACATCATATTTCACCAGGACGGAGGGAAGTACATTTAGGTAACTATCCGATTCGTAGGGCGTGCGGGTTGTTTTCTCTTCATCTGCATCGAATTGGCTACCGGAATATTTCACATGTGTATTTTCCAGACGCAATCCGAGCATTAGATCCCACTTCTTGCCGAGTTTCTGGTCGAAACGCAGATAACCGGCTGCGACAGTTTCTTTTGCCTTGAAATTGGTGGCGAGTTCTTCTTGCACTTGCTCTTTTTCGAACAGGCTTGCATTATTCAGGTCGAGAGATCCCAAATATTCTTTGCTTACGAAACTGCCCACTTTGTATTGATCTCCCGGAATGTATCCGTCACGATTCTGGTCGACGGCAGCAGCCAGACTGGCTTTGTCGAAACCTTCTTCATCCAGCGGGGTATATTCGTAGAAGTCAATTTCCTTGTCCTTAGTCTTATGTACTACTTTGGCACCGAAGCGCAGGTGGTTTCCGAATTCTCCTTTCGTAAGCGGCAGGCTGAAGTCGAGTTTGAACTTAAAGTCTTTTTCCTGAATGTCTTCTTGTTGTTCGGTCACTTCTTTCAGACTGAAATCATCGTTCAGATACATGGTTGAACCTTCTTGCGGAGTAAGCAGTGGTTTACGTTCGTCACTCAGATCCATATTGAATTTCTGTTTTTTCAGCTGATAGTCGATGTAACGTTCGTTGGGACGTTCTTCGCTGGCTTTGGCGTAGTTAACACTCCATCTTGTATCCAGTTTGCCGAAAAGATGCTCACCGCCGAGGGTAAAGTCCATGGTGCGCTGGCGTTCCAGACGGGCGTTGCGGTTATCGGGCGTGCCGCCTTTGGTCTGTACACGCATGGTACCTTTGTTGTTAATAGAACAGTATTCGTTGCCATTGTCATCCTCTTCCAGGTTGATGCCTTTCACGGTGAGGCGGTAACGGTTTTCCCAATCATTGCGATTATTGAAGATACCTTTGAAGGTGAGTTTGTGGTTTTCGTTAATATCCCAGTCGAGGGCGGCGGAATAACTTTGACGCTCTCGGGTGACGTAGTATTGACGAACCTGGTAGTCGGTGATGCAGAGTTCTCCGGTTTCTACATCTTTGTCCCATACAAATTCAACATCGTCCGAACCGGAAGGCGAGTTCTGGTAAGAAGCGGAAAGCATGACTCCCAATTTGTCGTTGAAGAAACGGTCACCATAAGTAAATCCTAAATTTAATTGTGCTTTGTCGCTAATCCAGTTATAACCGGTTCCGGCAGTGGCACTGATGAAACGCTTATAAGGAGAGTTCTTGGTCACTAAATTAATGGAGCCACCGATGGCGTCGGCATCCATATCCGGAGTAACGACTTTATTCACTTCGATCGTCTGTATCATATCCGCAGGGATCAGGTCGAGCTGTACATTACGTGTATCGCCTTCAGCAGAAGGAACTCGGTTGCCGTTGATGGTGACGGAACTCATATCCGCACTTGTCCCGCGTACCTGTCCGAAACGGGCTTCGCCCTGGTCATACTGTACGTTGATACCTGAAATACGTTTCAAAGCATCTCCAATGTTAGAATCCGGAAACTTGCCTACTTGGTCGGCAGAAACCACATTCTTGATACCGAGGCTGTTTTTCTGTGAATTAATAGCGCGGCGTTGTCCCTGGAAAGCTCCACCTACTACCACTTCCTGAAGTTCGAGTCCTTCGTTCAGTATGACATCTTTCTCCAGGGTACGTCCTTCGGGAATCGTTATTTTTAATTCCACAGGTGAGTAGCCTACATAACTTACTTTTACGGTGTAAGTTCCCGGTTCCAGATTAGGGAAAGTGTAGAAGCCGTTGACGTCACTCGTCACGCCGGCATGTAACTTTTCAATGTAAACGGAGGCACCCGGAAGGGTTTGCTTTGAAGTGTCGATGATACGACCGCGTACAGTGCCTTGTTTTACTACGTTTGTTTTCTCATCAGCTTTTGTCAGATTGCTGACCGCTGTAAATAAGAATAAGAGCGTAAATACTCTAAAAATGTGTTTCATACTTGTTATGATACGTTAATGAATTTGCCGCAAAAGTAGAGACATCGCGTTTCATACTTTTTGCGGCAAATTGAAGAAATGGTAACAAATATGATACATTTCGGTTACGGGATTGCTGAAATAGTTTTCATTTGGATTGAGCTTAATTTTTAGGGTTATATTTCACTACCTCATTCATTGACAGCCTCTGATTTAAGATGTTCTCCAACTTTCTTATTAAAAGATATTTTAAAAGAATAGGCATATTCACAAGGTTTATTTTGCGGGAAAGATATCTTTAATCCTTCATCGGTTTGTTTCCAATCAATCTTTTCATCAGATCCTAAGAGGTTTATTCCAACTATCTTGGCATCGGCAATTGATTCTTTATTCAAAGACTTTATTAAGGTTCCGTTATCACTCCAATTTAGAATAATTGCATAAAGGTCATTATCTTTAGTAGTGAAACGCATATCTTGGGCAGTATAAGCGATTGCTGCATTATCGGAAAAAGCGCCTTTTGTGGCTTCAGTATCTCCTTCTCCGAACTTCTTCCAACATCGCGTGCCATAAATAGCTTCTCCATTTACTTTTAGCCATTTACCAATAGAGAGTAATACTGCTTTTTGTTCATCAGTGATTGTGCCGTCAGCACGGGGACCGATATTCAATAATAGATTCCCGTTTTTACTAACTATGTCAATTAAGTCATGTACAATTTGCTCCGGGCTTTTATTTTCTTCTCCATCAATGTATGACCATGATTTTTTACCCACAGAAGTATCAGTTTGCCAGGGGAATTGCATCATTTTTCCGGATTTTCCTCTTTCTATATCCCATACTTGAACATTAGTTGGATATCCATATTTGGTATTTACTACTACATTTTCGCCCCAATCCAAAGCGTTATTGTAATAGTAAGCCATAAACTTATTGAAATATGGCATTAGTACCGGATTGTTAACTGTCCAGTCGAACCAAATGAGTTTTGGCTCATATTTGTTAATTAGTTCATAAGTATGAGTAAGCCATTCACGAGCAAAATCTTCGGTATATTTTTCATTATCGTATCTTCTTCCGTATAGGGAGATGGTGGAGTCTTGTACATCGGATGGAAATTTCATTCCACCATTATAGAACCAAGCATTTTCGGCTCTATGAGTCGATAATCCAAAAATGAGACCTTCTTTTTCTATGGCTTCTTTCAGTAACCCTATAATGTCTTTTTTAGGGCCCATATTTACGGCATTCCATTTATTAAGTTTACTGTTGTACATGGAAAAACCATCGTGATGTTCAGCCACGGGTACTATGTATTTAGCTCCAGCTTCTTTGAACAGTTTGACCCATTCCTCTGCATTGAATTTTTCAGCTTTGAACAAAGGGATAAAATCTTTGTAGCCAAATTTATCCTGAGGTCCCCACGTTTCAATATGGTGTTTATATACATGGTGGTCTTTTTGATACATATTGCGTGAATACCATTCGGTATCGTAAGCCGGTACAGAGTAAGGTCCCCAATGAATGAAAATTCCAAACTTAGCATCAGCAAACCATTCCGGGAACTGGTAGTTGTCTGCTATATTTTTCCAGTCAGGATGAAAAACTTCTGTTCCCTTAGGTGAAGCAACCGAGTCTATGTTATAAGACTCTTTGTTTATGGACTGACATGAGGCTAATAGAGCCAGAGTCAATGTAGAATAGATAAACTTTTTCATTGGTTTCTTTTTTTTATTATTAATCATATAGATAGAACATTCGTTCCATCAGTTTCCATTTTTCAGCAGAAGTGCTCTTAGGAGCACATTCTTGGAATTCTGATACATACTCTTCCCATTCAGCTTGTTTGGGTAAATGGGACAGTGTATTCATAGCCGTTTCCCAATCAAAATCAAGAGGAGTTTCTATAATCATGAATACTTGGAAGCCTGATATGTATATTTCCATTTCCAGAATTCCGACGGAGCGGATACCTTTTCTTATTTCAGGCCATGCTTCTTTTTTGCTGTGTATCTTACGATACTCTGCAATAAGTGCCGGATTGTTTTTAAGGTTTAATGTCTGGCAGTACCTTTACAGGTACAGAGTGTTGTTTTGCTGTGTATCCTTGATTATATGTCATAAGTAGTTTGTTTTTTAGTTGTTATCCTGAAATCAATCTTTCTACCTTTTCCCGATATTGTATCTTTAGGGGACTGTTGTTTCTGTAAAATCAGAATAGAAATAGTCAATAGCATTTTCTTCCGGCAGATAGATAGTCCGCCAGCGTAAAACTTTTGTCTGGTCGCAGTCTTCTATCCGGGTTTCTGTTTCTGCTATTGGAATCTTAATTTTCTTCTCCTTACCGGTGACATCTGTATAATACATTTCACATTTCAAGGCATTATTGGCAGGCCGCCATGAGATGACAATATCGTTTCCGTCTGTGTATAGTCTATCTATTTTTCTGTTCACAAGGTTACCTTCATAGAAATCTCCATATGCGTACCCCTCAATAACAGATTCGATGGAAGAGTTACCTTTGGCATCATAAGTGGTTATTGAGAACTCATATTGTCCTTCTTCCAGATCATTAATCATCACTTCAAACGGGTCGATGGTGTTTTCTCGTACAACGTCCAGTTCCAGTGATTTATCTTCTTCTCCCTGAGACTGCCAACGTATCACACATTTCTTTTGAGTTACTCCATATATGTATAGTCCTTTGAGTAAAATTCGATTTCTTCCGGAAGAAGCGGTCAGTGAATCGACTTTTCCTACATAGATGGTCTCTCCTTCATCCAGATATGGCTGGATATTTTCTAACATATCATTGCAGGATGAACATATTCCGGCAATTACACAGAGTATAATAATTATATGTTTCATAAGGCTTCTTTTATTTAGTTTCAACTGGTTTTCCATAGAAAGTAACTTCCATTAAATGAATAAACTTAACTCCTGTAAATGTGCTTAATGCTTTAAAACGGATGTACCGTACTGCCGGAGCATCTGTTGGGAAGATGAACTCTTCGCCCGCACTGGCGTATTCTTTGTCTTCATTGGAGATTTGCCCTGCAGGTAATCCTGAAGGTTTGTAACTTTCACATGTAGTCAATAAGGTCCATCCATCCCAACTTCCGCTTTGGTCTGGTTTATCGGCACGACCCCAAACTTCCCATTCTTTCATGTTGCCATGTTGATATAAGAAAGAGTCATCCAGGCGTTGCCAATACAGATAACGACTTAAGTGAGTGGTTACTCCTAAATCGAATGTAAACCAGATGGGCATCGTTTGGTTGTCTTGCGGAGAGTGAGCCATATCCCATCCGTCCCCGTAGTTATGACTGCCATTCCATATCTTGCTCAACCAGTGTCCCCATGCATTCATCGGGATATCATTATCCAGTATTACTTCATTGAATTTCCCTTTATCCAGTTCATACTCTTCCCATGGTGTTACTGTAGTGAATACGGTATCGGTTGCATTGTCCCATCTGTCTCTGACAATTACTCCAAATTTTCTCTCTTCCGGCTTATATCCGCGTGCTGTGATATTGATGTTTTTGGCAGCAGTATAATTGGTTTGTACTGTAGTCCATTGGTTGAGTGAATCTGGGGTGATTACTTCTATGGCAAGGTCACTTGCAGAAGGATTTTGCATGGATATAGCAATACCTCCAAAAGTTTCGTTCGTTTCCAGAGTGTTGTATGCCTCAATATAAGAAGGTGTGAGAGGAATAATATTGTAGGTTATAGGTTCTCCGATATTTTCTTTCCGGTCTACAGCATAAAATGTGATCTGTTTCTCTTCTGTGTCTCCGAAACCTTCTACCTTTAAACTGCTGGAATATGCAGAAACACGGCTCTCCATTTCTTTACCGGATGCCAGTTTGTATTTGGCAACAATGTACATGAGGTCTTCATTGTCTGGACTTCTGAAGTTGATGATGGCACCGCCGGCAGTTGCCGTATAAGACAATACTTCTACTTTTCCCGGGGCTATGCCGTCATCCGGTCCATAAGGTTTATGCAGGTTATCTTCCTCACATCCCATTAATAGGAATGTGAATAAACTGATTAGTATATAATATTTCTTCATAATAATGTTCTCCTTTTTTATTACCATCCTGGATTTTGCTTTAAATTCGGATTTTTAATGATATCATCATATTTTACAGGCCACAAATAGTCCTTTTGACTATATTTCTTTTGTGCGATATTACGAACTACATAATAATCTTCTGTGTTCTCCTGGTCTATGCTCCAACCTCTTACAAAGGTGTTATTATAAGTACTTTTGGCAAGTTTCCACCGGCGTAGATCATGATATCGTATACCTTCAAGAGCTAATTCAATCTGACGTTCTCTTCGAATAATTTCCCGCATTCCTTCTTTGGTGGATGGCTTATTAGGACTGGTAGAATATTTCTTCCATGAATCTATAACCCCTTCTAATCCGGAACGTTCTCTGACGATATCAATATTAGTATAGACCTCTGTTGGCACAAATTCTCCGTTGTCAGTCGCTTCATTCAGTGCTTCTGCATACATCAGATACAAATCGGCCAAGCGAACGATGGGGAACGGGTACTCTTCGATAACTTCGGATGTTTGAGAAATTATGTTTTTATAGTAAATCAGTTTTTTTGCATAATATCCGGTGATAGAATATAAGGCAAGAGATGATTGGCCGCTGACCTGTCCTTTCTTCGCTTCCAGATAATACAGATCATCCGGATTGTTTTTACCATGACCGTACCAACTTGCTCCGTCAAATCCTAGAGTTCCGTAAAAACGGGGTTCACGGTTCAGATTTAGCTTGGCGGTCTGATATCCTTCCTTAACAAAATATTTGTCAGCTTCGGTAGCGGTTGCCACTTGATAACGTTCGCTATAGCCATTGCTGCTAATCCATTCCTTATCTTCTTCAATGGGTACACCATTGCTTGAATAGAACATTTCTGCTATGTCGAGGGTAGGAGCATACATTCCTCTGCATGTATATTCTTTCTCAATCTGGTAGGCAGCTAATCTTGGTTGGCAATGACACTGTAGATCACGGGTATATGATTTGCCGCATCCCCATACAAGTTCTCTGTTAAAACGTTCTGTTACAGCTTGTCTTACATTCATGGAGTACATCAGCCCATCCGGTAGATTTGTTAATGATTCTTCTTTGAAATTATAAAGCCCATGCCCTGCTTCTATAGCAGTTTTGAGTGCCTCTTCGCAAGCGTCCGCAGCAAGTTTCCATTTGTTGGTACTATATTCCTGAGGAAAATAAGGTTCTCCATCCCAGTCTTTGAAATTGGCATAATCTGTATTTCCATTGAAGAGTGGGCTGGCAGCCAGCAATAATGTTTTGGCTTTGATAGCCAAGGCAGCAGGCTGGGTAAGACGTCCCATTTCGGTTGCCTCATTCTGAATCTTTAGAGGTAAATCACCAGTAGCCTCATCAATAAGGTTTACGATATAATTGACGACTGTTTCTACTTTATCACGTTTTATACGAACTTCTTCTTCCGTTGCAGAGATGGGGAGATTGACATCTACAATGGGAATAGGGCCATATAATTGAAATAGATAGAAATGATAGTAAGCTTTCAGAGTTTTTGTTTCGGCAATCCATCTTCTCCTGTCTGTTTCATTCAAGTCGGTAACTCGATTTCTGTCCGAAACATTTTCAATGAAGATATTACAGTCGCGTATGGCTTGGTATAAAGGTTTTCCTCCTTTGACCCCATCCCAGTAATTGTTTATTGGGTCACTGACATTTTGTAGCCCATTAGCAATTCCGAATGCCCATGTATTACTGAAATAATGATCTTCCATGGTGTAATACCAAATGTCATTGCCAGCGGTCAGACCCGGATTCTCATGTTGATTGCCATATAGCGGTACACGTGCATAACAGGTAGCCAGATATTTTTCTGCATTTGCTCTATTGTTGAATGCCATTTCGATGGTTGCTATATTATCGGGTACGACGTCTAGGAAATCTGTACATCCGCATAACGCGCTTACTGCCAGGACAGCAAGTATCTCTCGTATTTTCATATTCATATTATTTAAAAGTTAACACTTAAACCAATATTATATACTCTTTGAATAGGATATCCAAGGCCGTTGCCGCCCATTTCAGGATCCCACAATTTGAACTTACTGAATGTGAGAAGATTGGTTCCATTTAAGTAAATGCGCACATTGCTGATGCGGGCTTTGCGAGTCCATCTTTCAGGCAGTGTGTATCCTAGTTCCAATGATTTCAGGCGCATGAAAGAACCGTCTTGCATCCACCAGGTACTGGATTGTGTATTGTTTGGTACACTTTCATTCGCTAAACGTGGCCAGAAGGTATAGATATTCCTGTTGGCCTCAGACCAGTGATTGTCTGCTATGACCTTTAGGAGAGCATTTTGTGAGTGGGTATTGTTATCGTCATCTGTATCGATGAATGGTGATATACGATTAGGATCAATCCAGAAAGAAGAACGTGCATTGCCTTGGAAGAAAGCAGAAAGATCCCAACCTTTATATCCCGCTGACAATCCAAAACCATAGGTTATTTCAGGAGTGGTTGGATATCCTATGGGGACCTTGTCAGCTTCAGTAATTTTACCGTCTTTATCAACATCTTTATATTTAATATCACCTGCCATAAGCTTACCGCCAAAGTTCTGTTCCGGTGAGTTGGCTATATCAGCCTCATCAATGAACAGGCGTTCTGCAATAAATCCCCATTGCTGGCTCAGTTTTTGTCCCACTTGGCTTCTCCATGGAGTTCCGGCGCCCAGATAGTCAGGCTCTTCTATTTTTTCATATTTGCTGGTGGCATAAGTGAAGTTGGCACGTCCGGTAACCCATAAGTCTTTATTGATGGAATGTGAGTAATCTACAGACATATCTATTCCTTTACCCGATGCCGCTCCTACATTGGCACGCACATCGGCTGTCAATCCCATGGTTGAGGGTATATATGAACGGGTCATAAGGATGCTGTTCCGCTTTTCGTAGAACACATCTGCCTGAATTTCCAGTTTGTTGAATAGCCCCAGCTCAATACCAATGTTCATTTTCTTGGCTTTTTCCCATGTGATGACTTCATTGGCATAGCGAGTGACGGTGATACCATTAATATGGTTTCCCCAGTTAGTTCCGAAATCCTGCCCTTTATTCTCATCATTCATGTTTACGTTTGACAGATAGAAGAAACGGTCATTAGAATCACCAATAGCGTCATTTCCGACAAGCCCATATGTAAATTTCCATTTCAGTTTATTGATTGTCTTTTCAAGTGGCTTCCAGAACTTCTCATTTGACATCAGGTAACCTACACCGAAAGAAGGGAAAAAACCGTAACGTTCATTTTCGGCAAAGCGTTCGGAGCCATTGTATCCAAAGTTAAATTCGGCAAAATAACGTTTGTCGTATGAATAAGTGAATCTTCCGGATAGTCCTTGGTTTTTGTATGGTAGTGATTTTTGCAGATCTCCTGCATTGCTATTCTGCTGAGTACGACGGGTAAATACTAACATACCGCTAATTCCATGTTCATCAAAGTCTCTATTGTAGCTCATGGCGGCTTCCATGTAGTTAGTAGTGGTTACATCTTTTGCTCCTTCATTATAATTCAGGTACTCTGTACCGCCGTTAGGATTCAGTAAGGTCAGGCTATATGTGTTCTTCGACTGGTCGTAGGCTCCCATGGCGTAATAATAAGGATTATAGTAGCGGGAAACATCCGAATAAACATAGCGGGTGGTACTGATAAGTCCTCGTACATTCAATCCTTTTGTAATGAAATCCAGGCTTTGTTTTAATTCGCCTTGTGCTACAATAGAAGTACGGCTATAGTCTTTATATCCTTTGACCATATCGGCATACGGATTTATGTAAGTGCCGTCTCCATAATTACCGAACATGAGGTGTGTGTTGTTTGTATACTCGCCTACGTTAGGAAATGATTTCGGGAATAAGACAGGACTTGTCTTCATTACTTTATTATAGAGAGCATCACCGCCGTCTATTGGTCCGCGATAATCATCGAATGAACCATTTACACGGATGATGGCTTCTGTTGTTTTAGTCAGGTTAATATTGATATTGGAACGAACGGAATATTTCTTTAAGCTGATATTGCTATTGAAATTGTTTTGCTTGTCTACATTCAGTACACCGTTGTCATTGAAAAAAGAAGCAGCAATATAGTACCTTGCAACATTGCCCCCTCCACTAATATTGGCTGTTACACGTTGGTTCATAGTGTACTTTTTGAACATTTCGTCATACCAATTGACAGCTGGGAAAGCGTATGAATTCAGATTTCTGATGGTGTTATCTATCTTTGATTGAGAATATGGTAATACTCCCAATGGGTTGCGGGTTTTGACTGCTTCATTGTGAAGCTGCATATATGTGATCGGATCTGCTGTCTCAATAGTACGGACCGGCGTAGAAACTGAGTTTTCTATTCTGATGCTTTACCTTCTTTACCTTCTTTGGTTGTTACAAGAATTACGCCGTTTGCACCACGTGCACCATATAATGCAGTAGCTGTTGCATCTTTCATTATGGAAAAACTAGCAATGTCATCTACATTTAGACGTGCGAGGTCAGCGGTGGTGAGTTCTACATTGTCAATTAGGATGAGAGGGCTTGCTGCATATCCAAATGTCGTTACACCTCGGATGAAGAAACTTGCATCATCTTTTCCCGGTTCACCACTGGTTTGATAGGCTATGACTCCTGACATTCTACCGGCAAGAGCTGTTGTCAGGTTACTACTCGGTACTTTCAATTCAGACGGTTTAACGGTAGTAACAGAACTGATAACGCTTTCCTTTTTCTGTTTTGCGAAGGCTACGACGGTTACTTCATCTAGTTCGTCAACTTTTGGTTTGAGATGTACAGTGTATTCGTTATTAGTGGTTATCTTAACATTTTCAGTTTGATACCCGAGAAAGCTAACTAATAATTCATCTCCCACGTTCACCGAAATTGAAAATTTACCGTCGATGTCGGTGATGCATCCTCTTGTCGAGCTTTTAACAACGACAGTTGCACCTGCTACAGGGGCATTTGTTTCGTCATAGATAGTTCCTTTTACTTCTTTCTTCTGTTGATCCACTGTGGTGGTGACATAGACTGTCGCATTTATGTGCTCTACAACTGGGAAAAAAGGAGCTCCTGAAAAGCACAAGATCAAAAGAGCTTTTCTTAGGCCTTGTGTTGATTGCCAATAATGTTGGCTGGCTAATCGATGTTTCATAATAATTGATTTATATTAGATTAATAGGCATAGTTGTTGCGTTCCAGAAAAAACGGTAATACAACTTTGCGTGTAACTGTTATATTCTAGGTACGAAAATGAGTGCTATTTTTTTGTTCTTCTAGAGGTTGAAACCTGGTAAATCTTCTTTTAGAAGGTCCCTGTCGAGAATGATAATAAGGTTAATAAAGTTCTGATTCTCATAGGCATTAGTTTTGTTTATACTTATATGCAAATGTATGAATTAACTATTTATAACAATAGGATAAAATATGGAATGTATAGCAAAATATCGACAATTATTCCTTTTTATAATTAATAATGTAGGATTTAATCGATAATTATATGAAATATATCGATTTTAGCCTGTGCCTGGATTATTTTATCTGTAATGGCAATAATCTACATCTACAGAGCCAGTTTCTTTTTTATCATTAAAACAATAGATTCCTATCCGGTCACCCCTGTAATTTCCCCATGTCAACTGGTATTTCTCACCAAAAGGCAGAAAATTATCGCCATCCAGACTATAGTAGTATTGGGATTTGCCATCCATTCCCCATTCCGTTCTGAACCAGATAAATTCTGAATGTATCTGAATTCCTTTCGTTATATTACCATTTTTCCTGTATTCAAGATAACAGGCGTCTTCTTCCTTCACTATACCAATAGCCGAGTGTTGGGAAGAGAAATGGCAGAGTCCATTTTTCTGACCATCCTGCATATTGGAAATATCCATTTTTATAGTTACATCGTTATTCTGTTTTCTAAAGGTGCGTTGCGTGAGTGTATTGCCTGCCTTTAATAAATTATTAGTTTCCAAAGGTCGATAGGCTTTCAGACGCAACCATCCCGGACGTTCAGTAAGGGAAAAGTAATCTTTTCTTGGTTGATAGTTCCATTGCCACTGCGGAGCAAGACAGTCCTCATCGAAGTCATCACTACGTTTGATGGATAACTTTTCAGTATGTTTAAAAGGAATCTTTCCATCCCATTTCATTGTACCGATATTCTGAGGAAGCACTTCACCTGGTATGGGCCAATCCTGTACCCATGTAACAGGTAACAGACTGACAATCCGCCCGCTCCAGTCTCCTGTTCCATGATGGGTAAGAAAATACCAGTTATTGTCCTTTCCCAGAATAATGCCTCCCTGATTCGGTTCCATGGCCTCACAACTGGGTAATGCCAATTGTTTTTCTTCCTTATAGGGTCCTGCCAATTTTCTGGAACGTTTTGCCATGACGTAGCGTCCTACTCCTGGCTTATGTTCACTGAAAATCAGATAATACCAGCCGTTCACCTTAATCAGCTTACTGGCTTCCCTGCCACTACCTGAATTAATGAGTTTCGCAGATTTCCGATCAATGCTTTTCCCATCCTCAGACATCTTAAAAAGATAAGTCTTATATCCGTCGGCAAAATGAGTGCCGACAAAGTAAGCTTTCCCATTCTCATCCCACATTGCAGTACAATCATCCCAACCGGGTTCGGGAAGCAACGGTGTCAGCGGCTCCCATGGGCCTTCGGCACGTGAAGCAGATGTCATAAAATAGCCTTCATCGGGGGTACCGAAAAATAAATAGAAGCGTCCGTTATAGTGCCGGAGTGTCCCTGCCCATACACCACGGCCATAGCGGTCCATGCGGGTCCAGTTTAAATCTTCGCTTATTTGTGTCAGGTCATCTATGATATTTCCATAGATTTCCCAGTTTACAAGGTCTTTGGAATGCAGAAGTGTCATTCCCGGGGAGAATTGAAATGTGGAGGATATGGCATAATAGTCTTCACCTACTCTGATACAGTCAATATCGCTGTAATCTGACGGAATGATGGGGTTTATGTAGGTTCCGTCCCCTTGATCACCCCAATTTTTCCAGTTACCCCACTCAACGGATTGCTGCGCAGTCAGGTAAATACTAAAACAGGTACAAAAGAGTACTGATAATAAGTGTTTCATAATAACTTCGCATTAAGATTAATGAATGTTCCATTCCCAGATTCCCGCAATTCCTTTTAAAATTTTTATTCGGAGATAGCGGTATTTCTTATTCGGAGTATCAATGTGTGGTGACTGCATTTTTATATCTTCATGTCCTCCACAGACTTGCCATACCTTTCCATCGGCAGATCCTTCAAGCAGGTAGGCATGTCCTGCCGTCGGACGTACAAAGTAGACTTCACTGCGGTGCACCTTTTTAGCTGTTCCTAAATCTGCAATAATCCAATTCTCCTTATCTTGGTCAGCAGCCATCCAACGGGAGCCATTGGCACCGTCTATTGCAAAAGCCGGGATGAAATACTCAGTACGACGGCATGAAGGATCTTTCATCGGTTCGATATTCAATGGAGCTGATATGCTGGACGCATAAACTGTATCTGTCTTTAATTTTTTCTCTTGTTTAATTTTTCGTAAGGCGCCTACTCCTTCCAGGGTAAGATCGATAGGACGGATTGTGCCGTCTTCATTGAATTCCAACCGATTAACATATGTCTGCCGGTTTGTGCTACGCCGTCCAAATTCCAGATAAGCAAAATAGTAATCATCCGTTCCTTCCGGATTGAAAACACAACCATGCCCCGGACCGAAAACGCCTCTTTCATAATTTGTTGTAGAAATAATATCCTGTTCCGGATATTCAAAAGGTCCCATTGGAGATGTCTTGCTCATTACATAAGCATACTGATATTTTTCATCTCCGCCGATGGTGTACAAATAGTAATATATGCCTTTTCTTTTAAAGAAGATGGGACCTTCGGAATATTCTTTCCGGGGAGTAGTAATAATTTGTATAACTGAATCTACGGTGATCATATCTTTGCCCAATTTAGCCACATGACGGCGTCCCCAAAATATATAAGCCTGACCGTCATCGTCAATGAAAACCTCGGCATCGATGCCACCGGGATCTTTTGTCTGCAATAAAGTAGAAGACGTGAAAGGCTTGTGGAACTCATCTTTTCCGCGGGCCAGTTTAAACGGTCCCTCGGGGTTATTAGAAACAGCCGGATACATATATCCATTGATAGTAGGATATATATAATACTTACCATTGGCAAAGATAGCTTTACTTGGAGCCCAATATTTCTCTTTCATTGCAGAAGGGAAATAAGTACCTTCAAAGCTCCAGTGAACAAAATCATTTGACTTCCACACAACAGGTGGTCCTGAAGTTTCTAGCCCCTGACCATATCCGTCGGTAGTGGCGTAGCAGTAAAACATACCCTCTATCTCTTGAATACTTGCATCTGCAATCATGTCAGGTATTAAGGCATTACCGAAAGGATTGTTTGCTTTTGTCTGTGCTGTTATTGGTTCTGAAATCAGAATACTAAATACTAAACTGATAAAAATATTTTTCTTCATAATATTACAATCGTTTTTGATTAGATCAACTGTTAGATAAAGCAAAATAAAGCCTTTCTATCAACCAGAAGGTATAAAAACAAGTTATAAAGGGGATAAAAAACTTTCATGATATGATTAAATACCCAAATGAAAGGATTTGAATATCGTTATTCATATAGATAGAACATTCGTTCTATTAATTTCCATTTTTCAGCTGAGGTGCTTTCTGCGACACACTCTTGGAATCTGGATACATAATTCTCCCACTCTGCTTGTCTGGGTAAGTGAGATAATTTATCCATGGCAGTTTTCCAATCAAAATCAAGTGGGGTTTCTACAATCATGAACAATTTTGCCCCCTCTATATATATTTCCATTTCTAAAATACCTACTGAACGGATGCCTTCTCTGATTTCCGGCCAAGCTTCTGCTTGGCTGTGACATCTTCTATACATGGCAATCAAATCAGGATTATTTTTCAAGTTCATTGTTTGGCAATACCTTTTTACGCGACAATGGTATTCCTTTACTCTGTATCCTTTATCTTTCATATGCTTTTTGTGTATGGGGTTATCGGCTTTTTAAAGCCGATAACCCCATCTTCCTATTTTTAGTATGAGCTATTTTCTTATTTTGAAAACTGGAGCAATTTTATTAATCTGTTTATCAGGCATATTTATAATTAACCCTTTATCCGTACGTGTGAATGAAACTTTACCATATCCTAATAACTCCACTCTACTAATCTTACCAGAGAAGAATTTACTTCCGTTGGATAATGACTTGATAAGTATCTGTTTCTCTGTCGGCCAAGCCAGAACCGTAGCATATAAATCCTTCTTAGTCTGTGTGAAGCGAATTTCCTGTGCCGTCGCTTTGCTATATGATCCTTCATTGAATCCTTGTGCATTAATTTTGATATCTGCTTCAGCTATCGGACCTTCACCGAATATTTCCCAAGGACGAGTATTAAAGATGGCCTCTCTATTAATATTCATCCAATCTCCGAATTCATTCAATATTTTCTCCTCCTTTTCATCAAAGGTACCATCAGCTCGTAATGGAACACTGAGCAGCAGATTACCATTTTTACTTACGATGTCAACTAATAGTTTTACAACATCTGCTGCGGATTTATACCAGTTATTCTCATAAATAGATGTATTGTAATGCCATCCTCCAATGCATGAGCAGGATTGCCATGGTTGCTCCATAATTTCATTGGGTGCCCCGCGCTCTACATCCCAGACTATAGCTTTGCGTTGGTTTTCATCCAATATCTTACTCAGCATGACAGCCTCCAGTTTTCCTTTATGAGTGGCCATATTATGATTGTAGAAGTGAGCTGCGATCTTCAATCCTGCATCGCTGATAGGGTAGAATGGAACTACTGTTACATCAAAATAGATGAGATCAGGATTGTAACGATTGATAGCATCTACCGTACGGTCATAAAAATTAGTACAATATTCTTGAGTTGGTAAAGATGCTCCATTTCCCCAAGCCCATTGGCTATGTATCATACCGTCTACCCAACTTCCTTTACTCATCGGATGATTTTGCGCATATAAATCCTGCGGGTCGTATCCTTCCCACCACTTACCTTTACCGTCAGCTTTTGTCAGTGTACCATCGTAAGGAACACCCGCTTTGGGACCGTTTCTATCATAACGTTGAGAGGGCTCATACCAAGTCCAGGCATGGTCGGCATGGAAACTGATACCAAATGGAAGTTCGTACTTACGTGCAGCTTGTTCCCATTCTGCTAGAATATCACGTTTTGGTCCCATGTTTTTTGAATTCCAGGCTTGATATTTGCTGTCCCAAAGGTCGAAATTATCGTGATGGTTGCCTAAAGCGAAGAAATATTGTGCACCTATCTTTTTATAGAATTCAACCAATTTATCCGGGTTCCATTTTTCAGCTTTAAATAAAGGAATAATATCTTTGAAACCCACTTCAGAAGGATGTCCATAGTGCTCTACATGATGTTTATATTCCGCTGATCCTTCCAGATACATGGAACGTGCCATCCAGTCGCCTGAACCTTCTACACACTGTGGCCCCCAATGTGCCCATATTCCGAACTTTGCATTTCTAAACCATTCGGGAACTTGATAATTTTCCAGTGAACTCCATGTGGGTTGGAATTTACCTTTCATCATGGGTTCGTTTTTTTCCGATACTGGAACTTGATAGTTCTGAGCAGATAATGTCCCTATCGAAAGAGCTAAAGATGCTAATAAAATTTTTGTTCTCATAGGTATTAATATTGTTTCTATTGTACATTGCAAAGATATGGATTAATTAGTAGCTTTGATAGGATTAAAAAGTGCTTGTATTGGAATATATCGATAGATTTATTAGAAAAAGCCTTTTAAGATAGGATGAGAACGATTTTTATATGGAGAATATCGATAACCATTTTGAGGGCTTAATAAAATCACTTACCTTTATCAAGTTACTAAATACTATATACTATGGCTTCATTGGTTGATAAATTACACCCTTTAGTGCTGAATGTCGGTTTGGCTGTGCACAATGCAGATTGGAACTGGAAAAACGTAAATAGCCCGTTTACGCGTTTGTACTATATAACAGAAGGGACGGCTCAAATACAACTATCGGGAGGTATACAAATTCTGAAACCAAATTATCTGTATTTCATCCCAGCTTTTACTATACACAGTTATATATGTAATTCTTATTTCTGCCATTACTATCTGCACATTTATGAGGAGCATCAATCAGATACGAACTTATTGGATGAATGGGAATTTCCGGTAGAGATACCTGCCGGCGATTTGGATCTGGCGTTGTTTCAACGCTTGTGTGCGATAAATCCTCACATGAGTTTGCCTAAATCGGACCCCTCGACTTATGATAATAACTCGACGTTGATGGAAAATCTTCTGAAGAACAAGCAGCGTGCATTATGTGACAAGGTTGAATCACGTGGTATTGTATACCAGTTACTGGCACGTTTCTTAAAGCGTGCGCAAATTAAAGTGGAGACAAAGGACGATCGGATAGAGAAAGCTATTCTTTATATACGCAAACATATTTATGAGGCCATAGATCTGACAACTTTGTCTGAGAACTCATGTCTGTCAAAAGATCATTTTATCCGTTTATTCAAAAAAGAAACTGGTGTGACCCCTTCAAAATATATCAATCAGAAGAAAATAGAAAAAGCACAACTCATTTTGGTAACTGATGAGATGTCCGTTAAGAATGTAGCTTTTGCCCTCTCTTTCGATGACTATTCCTACTTTAACCGATTATTTAAGAAGACAACCGGACTGACACCGCAGGAATACCGTAATTCTTATCACTGATAATCGGAGATTTAGAACAGTATTCTTATTTGAGCCATACCCGGTCCGTGTCTGGTCCGTATCTGGTCCATGCGTATAGATACGGAGGAAATACGGGCCGGATACGGTTCAGGTCTTGAGAGAGAAGAAATACAGAACATTCTTATCGCTCATTTTTACGAAAATCGTACTCCGATTATTCTCGTACCGAGAACTTATAGATGCATTGACTATGATACTTTTCTCCCGGTTTTAATACTGCCGATGCCCATTCCGGCTTATTTGGTGTATCAGGATACTTCTGTGTTTCTAAGCAGACAGATGCACGGAAGTTATAAACGATTCCCTTCTTGCCCGTCAAAGTTCCATCCAGGAAGTTGCCGCAATATACCTGTATACCGGGTTCATTGGTATAAACATCCAGAACGATGCCGGTAGTCGGTGATTCAAGGGTGGCACACACCTTGTTTACATCTCCTTGAGTATTCAAAACCCAGTTATGATCGATTCCGTTGCCATTCTTCAACTGTTCAAAGTCCTGGTTGATATTAGCACCGATAGCGGTGGGCTTTCTGAAATCCATGGGAGTCCCTTCTACTGTTACTATTTCGCCGGTTGTCATGAAAGTACTGTCTACCGGAGTATAACTATCGGCATTCAGTGTCAGCAGGTAAGCGGAGTTATCCGTAGACGGATCACCATCCAGGTTGAAGTAAGAATGGTTGGTCATGTTGACGATGGTAGGTTTATCCGTTTCTGCTTCATATTGTATATCGATGGCATTGTCATCTGTCAGTTTCATGATAACGGTGCATTGCAGATTGCCGGGGAATCCTTCTTCTCCGTCCTTTGCCAGATAAGTCAGTTGCAATTCCTGGTCGCTCTTCTGTACTCCTTTGTACACACGATACTGGAAACCTTTCGGACCGCCATGCAAGCAATGGCCGTAGTTATTCTGCGGCAATTGATATTCCACACCATCCAGTGTGAAGCGTCCCTGGTTAATACGATTGGCATATCGTCCGATACTTGCTCCGAAATCAGACGGATATTTGATGTAGTCCTGTATGGAATCAAAGCCCAGTACCACATCCTTCATGTTTCCATCCTTGTCGGGAACCATGACCGATACGATGCGGCCTCCGAAATTAGTGACACACACTTCCATCTTGTTCTTGTTCTTCAGAACGAACAAGTCCGTTTTCTCACCATTGACTTCTGTCTGGAAATCGCTTCGCTTCAATCCGGATTCGGTCAGTTCTTCTTTTGTAGTTGCGGTACATCCAGCCATCAGAACTGTGCATACCAAAAGAATTAGTTTATTCATATAGTTTTAATTAAAGTGACTGTGGCATTGTGATAAGTAGTTGCATTATGCGTAACTTTTACTTATTACAAACGTAGTGAAGCTTGTTTTGAAATCGTAGTAGTATAGCACCAAAAAATAAAACTATTTGTTCATTCTTGATATCTATGGTAGTGGTAAGGGGTGTTTTCGGTAGTTTTTAACGCTTTCTGTAGTAATGGTGTGTTTATATTATACTTGTAGGGGCAATGTTACCCCTACAAGTATATTGCAATTGCTTGTTACTTATTCTTTACTTTTCCGGGAATATGATTCTATAATTTCCGCTCAGATGCATGAAAGCGAAGAGGCGGAGCAATCCGTCATAGTAAGCATCGAAATATCCGTCTTCATACGGCTCATGTTTTGCGTTCCATAACTTATCTACAAACTCGCGGCTTTTCTCGTGGGTACACATCAGTGAGGCGGCGGCGGAAGTAGCAACCAGACCTAAAGAATGTCTTAATGCCTTATGCTCTCCGGCCCGGAGGGTGTCTTTTACTTGCGTGCCGTCTACGTTATACTGATCTACGAAGGTATCAATACCCTGGCTGTAAAGGAAGTTCTGGATTTTATTGCCGTATTCCTGTTGCCACTCTTTGTCGGCACATGCCCAGGAGTAATCTAAGGCGATGTTCATCGGTACGCGCCAGGAGTCAAAGCGGAAAGCATCGCCGATGATGCGGTTGTTGCCCAGCAAACTGCCGTCATAGTTGTTATAATCGGGGTTTAGTCCGGTTACGGGGTGGATACTTTTATGCAGATATTCGCGGCTGCGTTCGGCGCATTCACGCCAAAAGTCAGCTCTGCCGTCATTGGCCCAGCGTGCCCATACTTCGTAAAAAGCGGGTACATGGTAAGACGGGTCGGTAAAACGTCCGCCATGTATGTCCGGAACGAAAGTGATGAGCTTATGCTCCACATTGATGAAAGGCATTACACGGTTTGTGCCGTCTTTCTCCATGGAACAGTTCAGGATATTCTGGGCTTCGGCAAGGTAGTTGATGCCGGTGTCATTTCCCCAACGGTTGGAAGCGAAGATGAGGGCGGTTACATAGTAAAGCTCTCCGTCGGAGGCGGGGCCTTGGGAGTTACGGGTACCGTCCGTTGCACAACTCCAGGCAAAGTAACCTTTCAATGGACCATCCTGGTGCTGCATGTACTTTGTGCCCCATCGCCAGAGACGGTCGAAGATATCCTGACGGTCGAACTGGACGGCAATCATTAATCCGTAGGACATACCTTCGGTGCGGACGTCATGATTTTTGACGTCGCTGATATATGCCATAGAATCGCCTACTTCAAAATATACTTTGTCAGGGCCGTAGAACACACCGTCGAAGACGGATTTGAGTTTGGCGTCAATGTCTGGCTGTTTATAACCCATCTCGGCAAAGAGATTCCGGTATTTCTGTGTCTCAAAGGCACCTTTATCCCAGGGCTTTGTCGGGTCTGCCTGACTGCACGATGCTCCGGCGATGAGACAGAGGAGGAGATAGAATAAATTCTTCATAAAGGAATGTTTTT
>OHDS01000275.1_pt1 | contig 30003 bp, 20 predicted proteins | sample 1567031 | NCBI WGS metagenome assembly OHDS01 (sample SAMEA3879503, study PRJEB24766) | human gut metagenome | biome: human-associated habitat; feature: feces | place: USA | collected 1985/1987
ATGGTGTTGGAAGGGATCATGCCCTTGACAGCGTAGGTCATGGCCAGATCGCTGTTCTCAGCCATCAGCTTGCTGTACTGGACCTTCTTCAGGCCGCCGATGAACTTGCTGTGGGTGATGTGGAACTTCTGCTCGGCCTTCTTGCCGGTCAGGACAGCCTTGTCGCAGTTGATGACGACGACGTAATCGCCGCAGTCAACATTGGGGGTATAATCGACCTTCTGCTTGCCGCGCAGCAGAACAGCAGCCTCAGCAGCGACGTGGCCCAGGCTCTTGCCGGCAGCGTCGAGCAGATACCACTTGCGCTCGACTTCAGCGGGCTTGACGAGAGTAGTGCTCATATCTATTTCCTCCTGATAAGTGTTTCAACGGTTCAATGCACCTTTTGGGGCGCGAGTGTCAGTATACATCATAAAAAGGTGCCTGTCAACAGCATTTTTTGATTTTTTCATTGTAATTTTTTCAATCTCGCAAAATCTCACGTTTTCTCTTGAATCCTCATTATTCCTAAAAACGCATTTTCTGCAAAATTTTCTGCCCACGGCCGCACATTTTCTGCCGCTGCCCGCTACAATTTTGTCTGCCGGTGTGGTATACTATAAAGGATATGGCAGCTTTTGCTGCGCACTGATACAAGGAGAATTTTTTACATGCCAAACGACATCGACCACAACGCCTCTGCCCAGCGCCGCACCTCCAAGCTTCTGGCCGCTATGGGCATCTTTGTTGCTCTGGGCATCATTGCTTACATTATTTTAACGCTGCTGGTCAACCGCAGCGTGCCCGCAAACCCGGACACCCACTACACCGGCACAAACGGCGTTTCCGTCTACTATGACAGTTCCATCTGGAAGGTATGCCAGATGACCGAGGACAGCACCCTTGGTACCGTGCTGGAACTCGCCACGGCAGACAGCGCCGACGGTGAGGACTACGAAGCTGTGCTGCTGCAGCGCGGCACTGCCGACAGCTATGCGGACTTTATCGATGCGTCCGAGAAGGACCTCAAGCAGGCCTATGGCGTCATCAAGCCCCGCAAGGTGAACCTGACCGTGGACGGTGCCGAGGTGGAGGCCGTGCGCTGCGACATTCAGGCGTATTATGCGGTGCTGGCCACCATTACCTACCCCAGCGGTGACGTGGTGTATGTTTCCGGCCTGACAAAGCTTGCCTCCATCAACGACATTGTGAACCTTGTGGAAAGTGTGACCCTGTCATGAGCAGTTCCCGTGCAATGCAGCGTCTGTGCGGCCTGATGCGCAAGGCTGTGCAGGACTATGAAATGATCGCTCCCGGCGATAAAGTGATGGTGGGCGTTTCCGGCGGCAAGGACAGCGTGGCCCTTACTATCGGCCTTGCCGAACTGCGCAAGTACATCGGCTTTGATTTTACGGTGCAGGCCGTCACGCTGGACCCGCAGTTCGGCGGCAGGCCCATGGATTATACCGTATTGCAGGAGCTGTTTGCCCGGTACGATATCCCCTATGAGATCCGCCGCACCGAGATCGGCCCTGTGGTGTTCGACTACCGCAAGGAGAAGAACCCCTGCGCCCTGTGCGCCAAGCTGCGGCGCGGTGCACTGCACACGGCAGCGCAGGAACTGGGCTGCAACAAGGTGGCGCTGGGCCACCATCTGGACGATGCCGTGGAGACCTTTTACATGAATCTCTGGCGGGAGGGACGCATCGGCTGCTTCTCGCCGGTCACTTATCTTTCGCGCCGGGACCTCACCCTCATCCGGCCCATGCTGCTGGCCACCGAGCAGGAGGTCATTTCCGCAGTGAACGCCGAGGGGCTGCCCATCGTCAAGAGCGTCTGCCCTGCCGACGGCGTGACCGTGCGCGAACAGACCAAGGAGTTCGTCAAGGAGCGCTGCCGCACCGACCACGCTTTCCGCCAGAAAACCCTGCACGCACTGCAGGAGAGCGGCATCGATGGCTGGCGGCCCGTCCACACCGGGCGCGGCAGCTTTGCAATTACAAACGAGGAAGAATGAATCATGAAGACTCAACCTTTTGAAAAACACGTCTGGGCCGAGATCGACCTCGATGCCCTGCGGCATAACTTCCGGGCCGTCAAAGCCCGGGCCGGTGACCTGCCGCTGTGCGCGGTGGTCAAGGCCGACAGCTACGGCCACGGCGCTGTGCAGTGTGCCCGCGTTTTTGCGCAGGAGGGTGCAGCATGGCTGGCAGTAAGCTGCCTGACCGAGGCCGTGCAGCTGCGTCAGGACGGGCAGACTCTGCCCATCCTTATTTTGGGCCATGTTCAGCCGGAGTACGCCCAGACCCTCATCCACGAGGATATCACCGTAGCGTGCTACTCCACCGAACAGGCGCAGAACCTTTCCGCTGCTGCCGTAAAGGCAGGCGGCAGAGTAAAGATCCACCTCAAGGCAGATACCGGCATGGGCCGCATCGGCTTTGCCCTGCGCACCGATTTTGATGCCGCCATCCGCGAAATGCTGGCTGTGTGTGAGCTGCCGGGCCTTGAGATGACCGGCCTGTTCCAGCACTTCTCGGTGGCCGACGACACCGCCGAAGAGAACGTTGCCTACACCGCGGAGCAGCACGCACTGTTCGTCAGAGCGTTCCATGCGCTCAAGGCGGCAGGCCGCGAGCCACAGACCGTTCACTGTGACAACTCTGCGGGCGTGATGCTGCACCCGGACTGGCCCGAGGGATTGGCCCGGGAGCGCTGCATGGCGCGGCCCGGCATCATCCTCTACGGCTTCGACCCCAGCGACGAGGTGCGCTTTGGGCAGTTCCGGCCGGTGATGACCCTCAAGACCGTGGTGAGCATGGTCAAGGAAATGCAGCCCGGTCAGAGCGCCAGCTATGGCCGCCGCTTCACCGCCGATAAGCCCACGCTGGTGGCCACCCTGTGCACCGGTTATGCGGACGGTTATCCCCGCCAGCTGAGCTGCGGCAAGGGCATCGTGGAGATCCACGGCAAGGCCTGCCCGGTGCTGGGCCGCGTGTGCATGGACCAGATGATGGTGGATGTGACCGGTATCCCGGACATCCACGAGGGCGACGAAGCCATCCTGTGGGGCGGCAGCGTCAGTGATACTGCCGAGACCATCGCCCGCAAGACCGACACCATTTCTTACGAGGTGCTGTGCGGCGTGTCCCGCCGCGTGCCCCGCGTCTACCTCGAGCACGGAAAGATCGTGGATGTCGAGGATTGGATACTGGAAGCTTAAATTTCTCCCGGAGGAACTACATGGCAAGAGACAATATCCGCAATTTCTGCATCATTGCACACATCGACCACGGCAAATCCACCCTGTCGGACCGTATTCTGGAGCTGACCAAGAGTGTGGACGAGCGCACCATGGAAGACCAGATTTTGGACAACATGGACATTGAGCGCGAGCGCGGCATCACCATCAAGGCCCGCGCTGTCACCATGAACTATACAGCCAAGGACGGCAAGACCTACGAGTTCAACCTCATCGATACCCCGGGCCACGTGGACTTTGCCTACGAGGTCAGCCGCAGTCTGGCCGCCTGCGAGGGTGCCATCCTTGTGGTGGATGCCACCCAGGGCGTGGAAGCTCAGACGCTGGCCAACACCTACATGGCGCTGGAGCATGATCTGGAATTGGTGCCCATCCTGAATAAGATCGACCTGCCCAGTGCCCACCCGGACGAGGTGGCGCAGGAGGTGGAGGACGTGATCGGCCTGCCCTGTCTGGATGCGCCCCGCGTCTCTGCCAAGACCGGCCTGAATGTGGATCAGGTGCTGGAGCGTGTCGTCACCGACATTCCTGCTCCCACCGGCGACCCGGATGCCCCGCTGAAGGCGCTGATCTTCGACAGCATCTACGACAGCTACAAGGGCGTTATCGTCTATATCCGTGTGTTTGAGGGCACCGTGAAGCCCGGCGATACCATCCGCATGATGGCCACCGGCGCGGAGTTCACGCTGGTAGAAGTGGGCCACATGGGTGCTACCAACCTTTCTCCCTGTGCCCAGCTGCAGGCTGGTGAGGTCGGCTATCTGACCGCCAGCATCAAGACCGTGCAGGATACCCGCGTGGGCGATACCGTCACGCTGGCCAATAATCCCACCGCCGAAGCACTGCCCGGCTACCGTCAGGTCAAGCCCATGGTCTTCTGCGGCATCTACCCCGCCGACGGCGCAAAGTACCCCGACCTGAAGGACGCGCTGGAAAAGCTGCAGCTCAACGACGCCTCCCTGACCTTCGAGCTGGAGACCAGCGCCGCGCTGGGCTTCGGCTTCCGCTGCGGCTTCCTCGGTCTGCTCCACATGGAGATCATCACCGAGCGTCTTGAACGGGAATTTGACCTCGACCTCATCACCACCACCCCCAGCGTCCGCTACCGCCTGACCCTCACCGACGGCACAGTGGAGCTGATCGACAACCCCTCCAGCTACCCCGACCCCTCCAACATCGTCAAGCAGGAGGAGCCGTTCGTGGACGTCCACCTCTACACCCCCAACGAATATGTGGGCAGCCTGATGGATCTGTGCCAGAACAAGCGCGGCGTCCTCATCGACATGAAGTATCTGGACGACGTCCGCGTGGACCTGCACTACGCCCTGCCGCTGGGCGAGATCGTCTACGACTTCTTCGACGCCATCAAGAGCCGGAGCCGCGGCTACGCCAGCTACGATTACGAGTTCAAGGAGTACCGCGAGAGCGATCTGGTCAAGCTGGACTTCCTGCTCAACGGCGACCCCGTGGATGCCCTGTCCATGATCGTCTTCCGGGACAACGCCTACGCCAAGGGACGCCGCATCTGCGAGAAGCTGCGGGACAACATCCCCCGCAACCTCTTCGAGATCCCCGTTCAGGCAGCCATCGGCGGCAAGATCATCGCCCGCGAGACGGTCAAGGCCATGCGCAAGGACGTGCTGGCCAAGTGCTACGGCGGCGACATCTCCCGCAAAAAGAAGCTGCTGGAAAAGCAGAAGGAAGGCAAGAAGAAGATGCGCCAGCTCGGCTCTGTCTCCCTGCCCAGCGAGGCTTTCACCGCAGTCCTCAAGCTCGACAGCGACGACGATTGATCCACACACCCTTCCCCTCCCATCCGGAGGGGATTTTTTTTGACGGCTTGGCTAAGATTCTTATCCCCGAGTATTGACCTTTGCATCAAAATTGTGTAAAATATACATAACATTGAAACAAATTGTCATTTTTTGTCACTTGTAGTCAAACATTTCCACTTTGTATTCCTAGAATCATACATGAAACAAGAAAGAGTTGATGCAACTATGCGGATCGCTATGGTAGGGCACAAACGGGTGCCCTCACGGGAAGGAGGGATCGAGGTCGTTGTAGAGGAGCTGGCCGCGCGGATGGTGATGCACGGCCACAGCGTCACCTGCTACAACCGCACCGGCCATCACGTCAGCGGAAAAGAATACGACATCGAGCACCTCGACGAATACCGTGGCATCCGGCTCAAGCGGGTGCCCACCATCGACCGCAAGGGCCTTGCGGCGGTGACGTCCAGCTTCTTCGGCTGTCTTGCGGCGGTGTTCGGCCCCTATGACGTGGTCCACATCCACGCCGAAGGGCCTGCCATGTTCTCCTGGCTCCCCCGCCTCACCGGCAAGCGGGTCGTCCTGACCGTCCACGGTCTGGACTGGGCACGGGACAAATGGAAAGGCTCCTTCGGCTCGTGGTATATCCACACGGGCGAAAAAACCGGCGTCCGGTTCGCCCACGAGATCATCGTCCTCAATCACAGCACACAAAAGTATTTTCAGGACACCTACGGCCGCGCCACCCGCTATATCCCCAACGGCGTCAACCCTGTGGCCCCTGCGGCCCCGGACATCATCCGGGAGAAGTACGGCCTCGAGAAGGACTCCTACATCCTCTATCTGGGCCGGATGGTGCCGGAAAAGGGCTGTCACTATCTGGTGGATGCGTTCAAGAAGCTCCACACCGACAAGAAGCTGGTCATCGCGGGCGGCTCCTCCGACACCCACTGGTACATCGACCAGCTGAAGGAGCAGGCCGGCGGGGACGACCGCATCATTTTCACCGGCTTCGTGGACGGTGCGCTGCGGGAAGAGCTTTACAGCAACGCCTACCTCTTCGTCCTGCCCAGCGACCTTGAGGGAATGCCCCTCTGCCTGCTGGAGGCCATGAGCTACGGCAACTGCGTCATCACCTCCGACATCGAGGAGTGCTACAATGTCATCCACGACAACGGCATCGTCTTCCGCAAGGGCGATGTGGACGACCTCGCCCAGAAGCTCACCTACGCCCTCGAGCATCCCAATGCGGTGCGGATGTTCAAGTGGCTCGCCGCCGAGTACGTCTGCACCCGCTTCCCGTGGGATAAGATCGTGGTCGAGACTCTGAAACTGTATCAGAAATAACGAAAGGCTGCTGCACAAAACGTGCGGCAGCCTTTTTGGTTCTCTTTACTTTTTCTTCATCCGGCGGTCGCGGCCACTGCGCAAAGTCTGGATGAGGTCGAAATAGGCCAGCGCCAGCCGGTAGTGCCCGCCCTTCAGGATGCATAGGCCCACCCACTGCCAGCTTGAATCCGCCATCTCCCGGCGGCTCTCGGCGAGCCACTTTGCCGCCCGGGGCCGCTCACAGGCCTTTCTCAGCCACTGGATGCGCTCGGCGTTCGGCATCGTGTCCCGGACGAAGGAGAGCTTGCGTGCTGATTCCAGCACGACACACAGTGCCTCCCGCCCGATGAGGTCGTCATACTCTCCGGGCGTCGGGGCATGGCGGCGCACCACGTCGTCGAACTCCGCCCGCCGGGCCGCGGCTTCGTCGCCGAAGTAGGCCTTCTGGAAGCTGGTCATGGTGGAGGAGGGGCGGATATTATAGATGTAATAGGCGCTGCGGAGATAGACGATGCGCCGGAAAGGCGCGTCCAACAGCTGGGTCAAAAAGTGGGCGTCCTCGCCCACCCGCAGCGATGTGAAGCGGATGCTGTATTTTTGCAGGTAGTCCCGGCGGTAGAGCCTCACGACGGGCATCGACTCGTATTTCGCCTTGCGGAAATTTTTCCAGAACTCCTCGTAGGTGTATACGCCGCTCAGGGCGGGCAGTCTCGGCCCACTGCGCTGTAAGGCATTCCCCTCGCCGTCGAGGGGCTGCTTGTAGTAGCCGTAGCAGACGATGTCAGCGTCCGCCTCCCGGGCGGCGCGGAGGGCGTCTTCCAGCAGATTCGGCAGCACCTCGTCGTCCGAGTCCACATAGCAGATGTACTCGCCCTGCGCGTGGTCGAGGCCGAGGTCGCGGGCCAACCCTTGGCCGCCGTTTTCCTTATGCAGCACATGGATACGGGCGTCCTTGACCGCAAGCTCGTCGCAGAGCGGACCCGAGCCGTCGGTGCTGCCGTCGTCCACCAGCCAGACCTCGAAGTCCTGCCACGTCTGGGCCTGTAGAGATGCCACACAGCGGGGCAGCAGCGTTTTAATGTTGTATACCGGGATAATAATCGAAACGTCGGGCATAGCGGACTCCTTATCTCTTCTCGTACACCTTCAGAAAGCGGTCGGCGAGGGCGTCCCATGTGTTCTCGTGGATGACCGTCTCATAGGCCGCCTGCTCCATCCGGGCCTTTTTTGCCGGGTCGGCGGCGACGTCCAGCAGGGCCTCTGCCCAGCGGGCCGGGTCCGATTTTTCCAGCACGATGCCATTCTCGCCGCTGCGCAGCAGCATATCCGCGCCGCCGTTGGGGGTGGTCAGCACCACCCGGCGGAAGAACATCGCCTCCAGCAGCACCATGCCGAAGATTTCGTACTCCGTCGGCAGCAGGAAGAAGTCTGCCTGCTGGTAGACCCCTTTCATCTGGTACTGCGGGGCTTTTTTCTGCCAGAAGACCCAATCCGTCAGCCCCTTTTCCCCAATGGCCGCTTTCACGCTGTCCCGATACGCCTCGTCCCCGTCGCCGATGAGGTAGAGGCAGGCGTCGGGGTCGCTTTTCCGCACCTCGGCCAGCACATCCAGCAGGAAGAAGGGGTCGCGGCGCGGCTCGATGCGGCCGATGTAGAGCAGCTTCAGGCCCTTTTTCTGGGCGCGCATCTTCCCTTCCAGCTCGGTCTGCCCGGCGTCCGGACGGTCGCGCAGAAGCTCGGCGTCGATGCCGACGCCCACCGTCGTCACCTGCTCCGGCGAGAGCCGCTTTTCCAGCAGGAACTTCCGGGCCAGCTCGCTCTTGGTCAGGAACCGGGTGCCCCGGCGGCGGTAGCGCCCCACGAAAAAGGCGTCGAACACCCTGCACATCCGGTTGTAGTTCTTGTTGAAGGGCGAATAGTAGGGGCCGTGGTAGATGACCGTCTTTTCGGGGTACTTCCCGGCCAGATGCCATGAGAACATCTGATTGTACTCGGCAGTCTGCAAAACATCGTACTGGGCGAAAAGTGCATCCTGCCCGCTGAACCAGACGTTCTTGAGCAGGACTTTCCCGTGGCGGTAGAAGACCCGGATGGGCTTGCCGCCCTCTGCCTCCACCTCCACAGTCATCTCATCCCCGTCCGTCCAGAACAGGATGTCGGTAGAGTGGCCCCGCTTGACCAGCGCTTTGGCCAGCCCCACCTCCTGAATGTTGTAGGTGTTCTTGGTCACGTCCAGCAGGCTGGGCCACGGACGAATGATGAGTATCTTCATCGGCTTCTCCCTCACTGTCTGAGCTGGCTTGCAAGATCAGCGTCCACGATCTCCTCGCCGGACTTATGGCGCAGCTGCTCCTGCGAGGCGGCGCTCAGGCCGTTGTTGACCACACAGTTGAGGTCGCAGGTGGAGCAGCGGTCTAGCTCCTCCTTCGTCACCCTGCCGTCGCGGTAGTCGCGGCAGACCTTCAGCTCGTACATACTGTAGGGGGTCTTGGTGAAGAGGGCCTTGAGCTTATGGGTCAGCACCCAGAAGCCCGGCTTCCAGATGTACTTGTGCATGGCGGGCGAGACCGAACCGATCATCCAGCAGGCGCGGTCGCAGTGGCGCACCTTGGCGCGGACCGCGTCGGCCTCGGGGCTGCTCCACAGCTCCTCCCAGCTCTGGGTGTTCAGGTTGCCCATGACCTCCTTGTCCTTGGTGCCGTTGCAGGGCATGACGTCGCCGTAGGGGTCGATGAAGAAGGTGTCGAAGCTCATATCACAGGGCAGCAGACGCTTCTGGCCGTAAAGATAGTTGATAAGTCCATGGTTGAAGTAGGCGCGGAACCACTTCTTGGGCGAATTGCTCCGCAGCAGCTCGTTGATGAGGGCCTCGAAGTTCTTGGCCACCATCGGGCGGTCGTGGATGATGTTCTTGGCCTCCACGAAATAGAAGCTGTTGTGCAGGGTGGCGGTGGCAAACTCCATCCCCATCTCATCCGACAGGCGATAGAGGGGCACGAGGTCGGGGGCGTTCTTGTCCTGCACGGTCATACCGAAGCCCACGTCCTTCATCCCCATCTCCCGGAGCTTTTTCAGGGTGGTGTAGCCGCGGTTGTAGCCGTCGGCGAGGCCGCGGATCTCATTGTTGGTCTGCTCGAGGCCCTCGATGGAGATGCGGATGCCGATGTCCGGGAACTCCCTGCACAGGTCGAGGATGCGGTCGGTGAAGAAGCCGTTGGTGGAGATGACGATGCGGTCCGACTTCTTCCGCAGCTCCCGCACGATGTCCTTCAGGTCGGTGCGGATGAACGGCTCGCCGCCGGTGATGTTCGTAAAGTACATGGGCGGCAGCTTGCGGATGGTCTCGAGGCTGATCTCTTCCTCGGGCTTCGAGGGGGCCTTGTAGCGGTTGCACATGGTGCAGCGCGCGTTGCAGCGATAGGTGACGATAACGGTTCCGTTCAGTTTCTTGGTTGCCATGATTCCTTCTCCTCCATATTACCCTTGGTACAGGCGCATCAGCTTTTCCGCATACGCCTCCACGGTGTCGAAGCGGGTCTTGCCGCAGGCCTTTGTGTAGGCGTCCAGTCTGGTGCGGTCGCCCCAGAGTGCTCTTATCTTTCCGGCCAGCGCATCGGCGTTCCCGCTCTCGAACAGCTCGCCGTTCTCCCCTGCGTCGATCAGCTCCGGGATACCGCCGATGTCCGCGCCCAGCACCGGCGTGCCGTACATCAGCGATTCCATCACCGAGAAGGGGCAGTTCTCGTACCACTCGGACGGGTAGACGCTGAACCGCGCCCCGGCGATGAGCTTCCGGAGCGCCTCGCCCGACTGGAAGCCCACATTTTTCAGGTTCGGGATACCGGCCAGCTCCCCTTCCAGCGGGCCGCTGCCCGCCGCCACAAAGGGGATGTCCGGCAGCGCCTTGCAGGCTTTTGCAAAGGTTTCGACGCCCTTCTCCTTTGCAAAGCGTCCGAAGTAAAGCACATAGTCCTGTTTTTCCACATCCGGCGCTTTTTTTGTGGAAATAAAGTTGTGCAGGGCCACCGTTTTGCCCCGCAGGATGGGGTCGGTGTCCAGCTTTTTCTTCATGAACTCCGAGCAGCAGACGATGGCGTCCAGCTTTTTATAGACCTTTTTCCACCGCCAGAACGCCGCCTCCGCAGCGCCGATGGCGCTCTTGGCGGCAGAGCCATGGATGCACTTGTGCCGGATGCAGGAGGCAGACTTCCCGCTGAGGCAGTCTTCGCAGACCTGACCATCCACCCGGCAGCACATATGGTTCGGGCAGACCAGCTGGTAGTCGTGGGCGGTGTAGAGTATGCGGCAGGGCTGTCCGCTCTCCCGCCGCCACTCGTCCGCCTCAAGGAGGACGCTGGGCGTCAACTGATAGTTGAAATTGTTGAGGTGGATAACATCTGGTCGAAAATCATCCAGTACCAGCCGCAGCTTCTGCCGGGCCTCGGAGGAATAAATGGTCTTGAGCGGATATGTAAGCTTCGCCAGCCTGCTTCCGCCGTGGAAATCCATGCCGCTGGTGTAGGCCTCCACCCGGTTGCCCACACAGCGGCCCTCGTGCTCCATCCCGAAATACTGCACCTCGTGGCCCATCTTTTCCAGCTGCTTTCCCAGCTCGAAGATGTATGTCTCTGAGCCGCCGTTGGGGTAGAGGAATTTGTTTATCATCAAAATTTTCATTTCGTCAGTTCCTCTCTGCCTGAGCTTTTCTTTTCCAAACGCTCTCCATGCGCTTAAATCCACTTTGCGCTACCAGTGCAAAAATCGACGCCCCTGTCAAAACCAAAATAACTGTGATTGCATATGATTCCCAGCCATCTCCAAGCAACCGTGTCAAATGCAGTTTTTCCATTACTCGAAAAACTGCCATATGACAGATATAAATTTCCAAACTGATACTGCTCAGAAATGTCACCACACGATTATTCAATAGTCTGCTATTGTCTGTAATGCCTACAGTCAAAAGCAACGCAGCTAAAAGCAACGCAACTATACTGTTTCTATCCATAACATAGTAGAGTCCTATTGCACCTGCCATCAGAACAATCCATATAATTTCTGGAACTCTTTCAATTTCTTTACGGTAAAGATAAATCAGACCACCTGCCAGAAAAAAACATCCACTGTACAAAATATTACTACGCGCCAACGAAAAATAGCTACTTCCAATAATGTTCCACAAAATGCTAACAGCAAATGCTGTCCATGCCCTCTGTTTTGAAACCAGCAGAAAGCAAAAGAACGGAAAGCAAAGATAAAAAACAAAGATAAGGCCAATGAACCATCCTACACCGATTACTGAGATACTTCCCGGGTTCGGCAAAAAGCCAAACATCAACGTCAAATCTGCAAATGCCTCTTTTGCGACATCCCTTGATGGCGATATAAGAATGTCTATCAACACCATTAGTGCAAAAAATGGAAATATTTTTTGAAAACGCCGACTGTAAAATCCAAAAATATCGACGTTCTTCGACACCATCTTTTCAAAGTATCCGCAACACAAACCAAAAGCAGAGATAACCATAAAAAGAAAGACAAAGTCTGTCAGAGATAATATCACCGTATTATACAGGTATCCATCAATATCATAGTTTCCATTTGCCCGGATATGCATAAGCATAATACCTATTGCCGCAAAGGCCTTCATACCATTCAGACTACTATATTCTTTTGTTCTTGTCATTCGCCCTTCTACCCCACTATTAACTATATCCCCCATTTTTCCTGTTTTCGTGCATAGTCAAGTTGTTCTATAGACATTCCCTCCGAATCACATATTCCATCTTTTGTCATATTTTCATAGCAAAACACCATAATTACCATCCGGTAAAGAATATTGATGCAATAATAGAACGATGTATTATCCGTCAAATAAGTAAAGAACACATATATATTCAGACAAATCGTTGCTACTGCCGATCCAATAGAATATCGTTCTTCAATGCGATGGACACGAAAGGCAAGCTCATAAAAAATCCAAAACCACCAGCACCAGAATCCAACTTCCACATAAAACTCCAAATAGACATTATGTACTGCATCTGTACCGAGTGTATATGTCGGGTCAAAGTTTCCATGTGCGTAAATAAATCGAATACCGTTCCCCAAAAATGTCGGGGATAGCTCATAGTAATTGCGATAATAATTATATAGAACATCACGGTACATCAAGTTTATTTCATATTTTTCTGCAATTTCAAAAAAAAGTCCGCTTTTTATGATTGCCAAATAACTGAATGCTCCTACACCTATTACCACTGCCATAATATTAGAAATCATTCTAAGATGGTGCGGCTTGCATTTAATCATAATATGATATAGCATAGCCGCCCCAAGAACCGCCGGAACTGCTATACGCTTCAGTGCTATAGTAAAATAAAACACACTGATACATAGCATAATCCAGTCCTTCTTTTCATTCTTGCTTTTATTCATCAAATAATAGATGATGAATACACCCCAGCCAAACACAAGACCGTGTATCTCCATCTGTTTGACTGCACCTCCAGTGTCATCTGCAAATGTTACAAGCAGTCGGAGATACTCTGCAATCAGCCGCGGAAGCCCAAACCTTGCCCCCACTTGGAGAAAGATAAGTGTATTGGTCATCGCCATACTCACTGCTGTATAGAAAATAGCTTTCTTATTGAACAGATACACGGCAGATGAAACCAAAAGAAGGTTTGTAAACATATAGAAAACATTTAGCGAGCCACGCATAATATAAGTGAATGACTGAAATTCTGAAATCCAAATTCCCGCTGACCATAACCAAAAAACAAGATATGGCACACTAAACAACATGAAAAGACGAATACAGAATTTTGCCATATTGAAATCTGGACGTATAAGAAAAGCAGCGCACGCGCAACCAAACACGGCCATATTCACGGCATATCGTACGGCTACGGGCAGTCGATAACTGTCACTGCAAAACGCCATGAACATTAGTACGATATAAAGCGCCGCTGCGGCTAACTTTACTGGTTTACTTCTAAAAGCATCCATTCTTTTTTCTCTATCTCATTCTCCTCGCCGTGGCTCAATTCACATCCACGACCACCAGTTCCGGCTGGTTGAAGATGCGCGGGAACGGCTCCGAATCGCCGAGGCCGCGGCTGATGACCACCTGCGACTCCCCCATCTGGTTGACCCCGCTGGTGTATTTGGGCAGAAAGCCCTGACTGGTAGACCAGAGGCCTTGACTGCCGATGCGCACCTGTCCGCCGTGGGCGTGGCCGCTGAGCACAAGGTCGAACTGGTACATCTCCAGCGATGTGTCCAGAACCTCCGGGCAGTGGCAGATGAGGATAGTGCAGACGTCGTCCAGCTCATTCGTCTCGCCGTTCATGGCGTCGGCCACTGCGCGGGAGTTTTCCCGCTCCAGCTGGGCGCGGGGCCACTCGAAAAAGCCGCCGATGCGCAGCTTCCTGCCCTTGAATTCCACGTCCTCGTAATTGCCGTTCAGCCAGTGGACGCCGGTGGCCTGAATGTCGTCAAAAAGGGCGTCGCTGCCGCCCGCATACCGTCCCGCCCACTCGTGGTTGCCGGGGGCGTAGTATACCGGCGCGATGTCCACCAGCTGGTGCATCAGGTCGAGCACGACGTGGTAATCGGTGTCCGTGTCGATGTTCATATCGCCCGCCACCGCGATGAGGTCCGGGGCAAGGTTCTGTATCTTCCGCACAAGGTCGGCGTTGTCTTCGCCGTACTCGTGGAGATGCAAATCAGACAGCAGGACGATGCGCAGGTCTTCTACCGGCTTATCCACCGTGACCGAATAAAACGTCGTGATGAAACTCTTATTCATCTGCAGATTGTACAGCAGGATGCCGCCCAGCACAAGCACGACGGCCAGCAGCCCTGCCAGAATTTTTTTACTCATCTTTCCCATAAATCACTCTCAGCTTTCGCTCTTCAGCGGCGACGACTCAGCCGCCTTCCTTGCATTTTCGGCCTCCTGACGGGCCTTTGCGTCCGCGCAGCGGCGGATGGCCAGCCGCAGCAGGGCGCGGATCTCGTAGGCGTCATCCTTCGCCGAGTTGGAGACGCCCACAAAGACGCAGGGGCCGAACACGGCCAGCTCGGTCTTGGCCAGCAGATTGCTCAGGCGGTCGATGCAGTTCCTTGCCAAGTCGATGCTGCAATCTTCCAGCAGGACGATGAAGTGTCCCGCGCCGTTGTAGCCCACAAAGCCCAGCGTCCGGAATACGTATTGCAGCTGGTCGCCCAGCGCCCGCAGCGCCTTGTCGCCGTCGTTGCGGCTCATCCCCGAGAGATCGACCTGAATGTGGATGACGGTGAACTGGCCGTTCAGACGAACGGTGCTGTAGCGGTCCACCATGGCGTCGCACCGCTCGCGGTTGGGCAGGCCGCTCTTTTTGTCCACATAGAGATAGTAATCCACAAAATCGCCCAGACGTCCGAGGAAGATGGCGCAGAAGCAGCCCAGAAAGAGGAACAGTATCACCGACAGGGCCGCATAGAGCTTCAGGTTGAGCTTCGCGTTGACCACGATGCTGTTCTTCATCTTGATGTTGTCCGCACCGTTGACCTGATTGAACTCTTCAACGGTCTCGATGGAAAGCTCATACAGACTGGTGAATTTCTGCACCAGCTCGTCGATGCGGTCGCTGGCCCACTGGGCCTCGGCGCTGGCGGGGTCGGTGTTCCGGGTCACGTCGGCGTAGGCGTCCAGGATCTCCTGTGCCTTTCCCTGCGCGATGGCGGCGTCGATGCGCTCAGCGTGGAGGTCGGCGTAATGCCGGATGAGCTTATCGTAGGTGGTGGTGACATCGCCGGAGGGTTGGGTGGTGTAGTCCCGCACCACATCGGTGATGATCTGGGTCTCGCCTCCGTCGGCGTTCCGGTTGGCCGAATAGACCGCCGCGCCGTCCAGCGTCTTGTCGCCGAACTGGTCGATGATGTCCTTGGCCTCAGAGATGTTGTTGTTCAGGCTGTCGATCTGAAGCTGGTAGCGCAGGATGGCGTTCTTCTTGGTGTTGACCAGAAGGTTGTGGTCCCGCACCAGCTTATTGTTGATAACGTAGGCGTAAAGGTCGTTCAGGGCGTTCTGGGTCAGATATTCATACTCCGATACGAGGTCCGAGAAGGAATAGCCCGACTTCACGCTGTAAAAGCCGTATTTCTCTTCTGCCTTTTTTCGCAGAAAAGCCGCACTCTCGTTGGCGTTGTTGCGCAGGATCTCCACGCAATCAATATACTCGTAGTTCGCCACCGAGACGTTGCTGGCATTGTTCGGGAAAATATCCGCGTCCACATGGGTCTCGCTGTAATACTGAAAGTAGTTCGTCAGCACCGAGTCCAGCACATTGCGGGCGTAGTCGGTGGCGTCCTTGCTGTCCACCGTGAAGGAGACCGCGTAGGTCGTGGGATAATACTCGTATTCGTCGCCGTTGGAAAGAGCCGTCTCCTTTTTGGTCTCTTCGTCCTCCGGGATGACCTCCTGCACCGAGATCCGGGGGCGGATGGACTCGGTGCTGGCCGTCAGGCCCAGATCCTGAATGGTCTTGTTGATGACCGATGCCGAGGTGATCTCGGAAGGGTCGATCCTTGTTCCGTCGGCGTTCAGGCCCTCGCTGGCGTTGGGGCCTGCGTACTGGATAACGGCTGTGGCCGTGTACGACTGCCGCGACGAAATAAACTCATACACGCCCAGACAGCCCACCGCCGTGACGAGCATGATGACGAACCACCATTTTTTCAGGTAGCGCAGCAAATCAAAACTTTTCATTCTTCCTCCATCCTGTCCCAGAGACGGATATTATTCGTTCTCCATCCGCTGGCGCTGGCGCCGGACGCACGCTTGGACGGCTGCGCCCAGATAGCAGACCGCACAGACCAGCGTGGCCAGCATCACGCTGCGTTTCACGTTATAGCGCTGCATGAAAGACATCTGCGGCTCACTGAACATAAGATAGCTGCGGATGCGCTGGGCGTAGCAGTCGGCGTCCAGCTCCCGCGTCGCGCTCACGATGTCCGCGAGCTGCCGGGTGATGTTGTCCACCATGGCCTGTGCCATCTGCACCTCATGCGACTCGGTGGGCTGTTCCAGCGCCATGACCTTGGAGTTGTTGGTGGCGATGCTCTTCTGGGCCTCCACCGCCGAGCTGAGCAGCTCGTTGGCCTGCAGGGCCAGATCGTCGATGCCGATCTTGGTGCGGGACATATAGAACGCACCGTCGTTGTCATAGGTAGGGATGAGCACCGAGGAGACCATCTTGTTGTTGTAGTTGTCCAGAATGGTCATGTAGATCGCGCTCTTCTGGGAGTCGCTCATCTCGTCCCACCGCAGGGTGCGGTTCAGCTCGTTGAGATCGTCGATGCAGCGAAAATTGTTCTTGGCCACGCCTTTTTCCCAGATGTAGCTCTGGTATTCCCGGAGGGTATAGCCCTGCAGGTTCTGTACCTGTTTCTTGATGGCACTGTAGCTCTGGCCGCTGGCGGAGAGATAGGAGCCGTCCTGATCGTTGCGCACCGTGAGGTAGTTGTTGACCCGGTCGATCATCATGCTGAAGTAGGAGCCGATCTCCTCGTAGTCCATGTCGCTGTAGTCATCGTCGATGTCCAGCGAGGTGGCGTTGACCCGGTAATCTGCGGTGAACCGCTTGAGGTATACCCGGCATATCTCGTCGAGGAAGTCCTGCACCGTGATCTTCCCCCAGAGCGTCCACGGCAGCTTGACCGAGAGATAATAGGACGAGCTGATGTAATAATCGTCCTCCTTGGTCACGATCCGGCTGGTGGTTGGGCTGATGGAGATGCAGTCCGCGAGGTCGGCGGTCGTCAGGTCGTCCTGCAGGCCGGTGGCCTGTAAGATGGCCTCGAGATACTCCTGCGTCAGGAACTCCGACTCGCTGAAGCGTGCGCCGTTGGGCGTCTTGCCGGTGACACTCTCCTCATAGTTCAGGGACATGGTGGTGCTGGCCCCAAAGCTCTTGACGGTGGTAAGTACGAACATGAACCCCAGCGTGCACACCACGCCCACGGCAAAGAGCCAGCGCACCTTCTGCACGAAGACCTCGAACAGAAGGCGGAAGGAGAGAAGGCTGTTGAGGAAGTCGTGAACGGACGAAAATGCCGGTCTCCTCTTCAGGCGGTGTTTCCAATGTCTGCGGAAGCGTCCCCGCTTTTCCCGGGGAGCTTCTGTCTCCTCGGCTTCGCTGTCCTCTTCCGGCTCGTCGCCCTCTTCGACGATGTTCAGCTCTGCCCAAGCGGCGCTCTCCTGCTCAGGCGGACGCGCCGACCCAGAGCCGCGCCCCCGTCTTTCTTCCGGGCCGACTTTTCCCTCATGCTTCGGTTTTCTTCCCGCAGATCTCATTCGCAGTATTCCTTTTCACTCTCTTTATGGTCACGCCCTGCTGACAGGTGCGCATAATTCAACTATTATATAATACCGCAATTCGTTCTTAATTACAACTACTCCGGAATTTTTCACCTCCGTTCTGCCGCATTTCAGGGCATTTGCGGGGCCGCCGACTGTCTTATCGCTGAGCTTCATGACGCCGTCGATCAGGACATCGCCGCCGCAGTTGGAGAAGAAGGTGCCGAGAACGAGGAAGCAGCCGTCGGGAGCGCCGGGCAGCGGCAGCAGACCTCCGAAAAAGAGTCCTGAAGCGCGCAAAAAGCACCGGCTTTCTCACGAAAACCGGTGCTTTTTCTCATGGTTCTATTCTACGCCCGCGCAGGCAGAGGAAGAGCGCCTCAGCTGCGGTACTCGGCGGGCAGCTGGTCCATGCTCTGCCACTTGGCTATGGCCTCGTCCAGCTTCATGCCCTTGGCCACCGCGTCGCGGCGGCAGGCGTTGACGGCCTGGATCTCCTTCATCTTCTCGCCGGTCAGGGTGTAGCCCTTCATGGCGATGAGGGTGGCGGCCCAAGCCACCATCGGGATGATGCAGAACAGCACGATGACCACCCAGTTCATGCCGGGGGTGTAGGGGTCGTACTGGGTGGGCAGGCTTTCGAGGCCGATGAAGCTCACCGCGATGCCCACGACGGTAGCGGACAGGCTGGACACCAGCTTGTCCACGAGGCTGAACAGGGTGCCCATGATGCCGGGGATGTAGTTGCCGCTGCGGTAGGTCTCATAGTCCGAGCAGTCGGCGACCATCGGGATGGGCATATCGGCGGTGGCGTAGTATGCGCCGTAGCCGATGCCGAAGAAGGCGATGAAGAGGATGGTGTACAGGTTGATGGACAGGCCATTCTCTCCCATGATGGACAGGGTGAAGGCGTCGCTGCGGCCCCAGAGCAGCAGCAGGACCAGCACGCCGATGTAGCAGATAAATGCCACGCTGACGTACTTCATCAGGCTGGCCTTCTGGCCCTCCTTCTGGCTGGTGCGGACGGTCAGCAGGAAGAAGGGCACGCTGAAGACATAGCCCAGCACCATCATGGGCAGGTAGAGGCCGTCGTAGTTGCCCATCATGCAGCCGTACAGCATACAGAGGACGGTGGTGTTGGTGGCGATGGAGAGGGCCAGCTTGCAGCCGGCACCCGCCACCATCAGGCGCTGCATGGGGTTGTTGTTCTTGATGATCTGAACGTACTCGTGCAGCTTGACCTTTTCGCTGGCCTCGCCGCCGATGCCGAAGTACTTGGGCTGGTCCTTCTCCCAGATGCCGATGATGGCCAGAATGGTGAGCAGGATAGAGATGACGATGCCCACAGGGGCCAGTGTGCGGAAGAAGCCTGCGGAGGCGTAGCCGCCCTCATAGTTCTTGGCGAGGATGGGGGCGAAGAACTGCATCGCGCCCATGCCCAGCAGGCTGCCCACGGTGTTGAAGATGGTAAAGAGGGGGCGCTGCTTGGGGTCGTTGGTCAGGACGGTCTGGCCGGAGCGGGTGCAGCTGGTCTGGAAGGTATAGCCGATGACCCAGACCGCATACAGGGCCACAAAGGCGGCATAGCGCAGGCCCATCGAGCTGGCGGGGATGAGCGGGGTCAGGCAGTACAGTACGAGGATACTGGCCGCCATGATAAGGTTGCCGATGACCATGAAGGGCCGGAACTTGCCAAATCTGCCGTTGGTGCGGTCCATCAATGCGCCGATGATGGGGTCGGTAATGGCGTCGAACAGGCGCATTCCCGTGACCATGACCGAAGCGAAGATCATGGACAGGGCCAGCACCTTACTGCCGAAGGTGGCGATGTAGGAAAGCACCAGCACATAGTACACGTTCGTCGCGCCGTTGTTCAGCGGGAACAGCACCAGCTGGTAAGTCTTGGCGCGGTTCAGGCCCGACGCCTTTGCGGTTTGTTCACCCATTTGCGGTGTCTCCTTTTTTACAAAAAACGGCAGCCTGCCCGCCGATTTTGGGGGACAGGCTGCCGTTGGTCTTAACAGTTGCGGAACTCTGCGGGGGAATTACTTCTGGTCCGCTGCGGGAGCAGTGTTGACCATGCTCTTCTTGGCCTTGAGGGCCTTGGACAGCTGCCATGCGCACAGGATGGTCAGGACGGCCAGCACTGCGATGAGCGCATAGATGGCGGTCTGCCACCACGGGGTGACGGTCTTCAGAGTATCGGTGGAAGACCAGCCGTTCATGGCGTTGGAGTTGACCACGGTGTAGAGGATGTGGTGCATAGCGTTGCGCATCTGAGTAACGATGTAGGCATCGTTCTCATAGTTTGCAGCCTTGGTGGTGTGGATCTTGGGCATCGGGCTGTCCCAGATGTCGGAGCCGGCGATCAGGCCGTCCACCAGATCCATGTACTGGCTGGAGCCGGAGAAGTCGGTGATGCACATGCCGCGCATCCCCAGCTCGCCGCGCAGGTAGCCGGTCAGCAGGTTGGCGTTCGCGCCGCACCAAGTAGCGCCCCAGCGGTTGAAGCCGGTCATGACGCTCCAAGCCTCACCGTCGGTGATGGCCTTGTCGGCGACTTCCAGATAGATCTCACGGGCGGTCTGCTCGTTGAGCCAGGTGTTGACGCCGCGGCGGCTGGTCTCGGAGTCGTTCAGGGCCACGTGCTTCAGGTAGACGTAGACGCCCTTGGACTGGATGCCCTGCACCTCAGCAGCGCAGATGGTGCCGGCCACGAACGGATCCTCAGCGTAGTACTCGAAGTTACGGCCGGAGTAAGCGGTGCGGTGCATATTGATGCCGGGGCCGTACAGGCCGGAGTAGCCCATGGCAAGGCAGTCCTCGCCGATGCAGCGGCCGACCTCGTTGATGAGGTCCGTGTTGAAGGTAGCGGCCATGACGTCCTCGGAGGTGTAGCACATTGCAGATGCACCGCCGGTCAGGGCAGCGGTCAGACCCTGCGGGCCGTTCTCGTCCTTGGTGGCCGTCTTGCCGATGGAGGCAGCGGCTGCGGTGTTGTGAAAGCCGAGGGTGATGGTCTGGACCATCTCGCTGTAGGTCAGCTGGTCGAGCAGGGTATCCCACTCGGGATCGTCGAAGCTCTTGCCGATCATGGAAGCGAGGGTCAGGCCGTTCTTTGCGCCCAGAGTGGGCATCTCGACGCTGTTGGCCTCAGAGCCGTCGTACTGGGTGAAAGCGAGGCTTGCAGCCAGATGCTCGTTGGCGGTCAGCTGTGCAGGAGCGGTGGGGAAGGTGCCGGTCCAGTCAGAGCGGCTCATCCAAGTGACACTGCCGGGAGCGTCGCTGCTCTTGTTGGGGTCGGACTCGTCAAACAGGTTGGTGATGGCAGTGCCGTTTGCGCTGGTGGCGAAGGTGGTGGTGTCAAGGGTGTCGTTGGTCCACTTCCAGACCAGAGACTCGTCGCCGTTCTCGGTCATGCGGCCGTTGGTGTTCTCGACGGTGTAGCCCTTGGCAGCCAGAATGTTGTTGACTGCATTGTGGGAGTCGGTGGCAGCAGTGAAGTAGTAGTCACCGGCGTCCACGATGTAGGTCTTGGCGTTGTTTGCGTCGTAGGTGCGCAGCTCGCTCTTCGGGACAGTGATGGTCACATCCTCCGAAGCGCCGGGAGCCAGCACATCGGTCTTTGCAAAGCCGCACAGCTCTGCAGCGGCCTTCTCGATGCCGTTGGCCTTGTCGTAAGCGGTGTAGGGAGACTGGAAGTAGATCTGGACGGTCTCCTTGCCGGAGAAGGTCTTGCCGGTGTTGGTGACCTTCAGGGTGACGGTGAAGGCATCGTCAGACTCGGTCACATTGAAGTTGGAGTATGCGAAGGTGGTGTAGCTGTCGCCGTAGCCGAAGGGGTAAGCAACAGTGGTCGCCCAGTTGTAGTCGCCGGCCTTGGCGGTGCCCATGACGACGTCCTCGTAACGGGTCTCGAAGTAGCGGTAGCCCAGATAGATGCCTTCCTGATAGACGCTGTACATACCCTGCACGTCAGCACCCTCGGTCAGCAGGTTGTACTCTGCTGCGTTGGGGTAAGCCTGGGTGTAGAAGTTGTACATGGCGGGGTTGGCCATGTTGTCGTACAGGTAGGTATCGACCAGAGAGCCGGAGGGGGTGACAGCGCCGGAGAGCAGCTGGCCCACACCGTTGATGCCGGTCTGGCCCACGTCACCGATCCACATTGCAGCGTCGATGCCGTAGTCCTCACCGCAGATCGCGGGGTTGAGGAAGTCCAGCTCGATGGCGTTGGAGCTGTTGATCAGGACGATGATGTTCTTAAAGGTGCCGTTGTCTTTCAGAGCCTTCAGGTTCTGGAGCAGCTCGATCTCCTCAGCGGACAGGGCGAGGTAGTTGCCGTCGCCCTCCTGACCGGAGATCCAGCTGTCGTTGGTGCCGTTGGCGCCGCTGGGGAGGTCTGCGCCCTCGCCGCCGGAGCGGGAGAGGACCACGATGGCAGCGTCGCCATACTCGGCAAAGCTGCTCTCAGCGCTGGACAGAGCGCTCCAAGGAGCCTCGTTGACCGCATACTGGGTGTTGGCTTCCAGCGTATCAGAGATGGACGCGGGGGTCATGCGGCTGTACTTGCTCATCATGCTGTCGGACTTGTACAGGTCCCACAGGGTCTGGTTGATGGTGATGCCCTGAGCCTCCAGAGCATCCTTCAGGTTGGGGGCCTTGCTGGTATCGACCGAGCCGGAACCGGTGCCGCCGTACATCAGGTCCACGGAACCGTGGCCGAACAGGCTGACCTTAGCGCCGCTTGCCAGAGGCAGGGCGTTGTTCTCGTTCTTCAGCAGGGCAGCGCCCTCGGCCTCGACCGTCGCGCACAGTTCGGCCTCGTAAGCCTCGCGCTCCTCATCGGAAGCAAAGCCCTTCTTGAAGTATTCGGTATCTCCGGTGGTTTCGCCCTTGATGATCTTGTAGGTAGATGCATTCAGGGCGACGTTGAGGGTGGTGGCGTACTGGTTTGCGATGATGTTGCCCACGATGGCAGCGACGGTCAGGATGGCCGTCAGACCGGTGAGAACAGACCACAGCCGTACTTTCGGTTTGGTGTTTTTCACGGATTCTCCTCCTTATTTTCTATACAACAACCGCCGGTCGGCGGAATGTTTCACGGAACATTATCAGACCCAGTTCGCGCTCTTGGATTTGGTCTTGACCAGCTTGTAGCTGGGGTTCGGGGTGTCCACATGGCGGAAGGACGCGGTATCGATGGAGTCCCCGGCCACGGCCTTGACCTCGATGCTGCCGGTGAGCGGCACACGGAACCGGAAGACGTGCTCGCCCGTCTGCTCCGAGAGCTTTTTCCCGTTGCAGTAGAGGGCGACGGACTTCTGGTTGGAATAGACCTTGACCTCGATCTCGCTCTCGGTGCGGTCGGTAAACCGTTTGGAGCAGATGTGGACGAAATTCTCTTCGCTCCACCATGCTTTATAAAGGTAGAAGCTGTCCTTCTTGGTCTTCCGGTCGAAGGTGACGAGGCCCTTGTGGTTCATGCCCGGCTCACCGCCCTGATCGCGGGCGTCGGCTGCAAAGTCGAACATATTCCAGACGTGGGTGGCCCACATCCACTTATGCCGGTCGAAGCAGCGGAGCATATATTCGTGGTAGACAGCCTGATACTCCTCGGTGTGATCGCCGCGGCGGGGCTTTGCGCTGTGGAGGTTCGGCATACCCTCGGCACCGTACTCGGAGAAGCCCAGCGGACGGTTGGGGTAGACCAGATGGAAGAAGTCCATCCACAGGTCGTTCAGGAACAGGCCCGGCACATACCAGCCGAGGTAGAGGTTCCAGCTGACGAGGTCGGTGATGTGGGCCACCGGGTTGAAGGGGCCGCACATGGCATAGCAGGCCAGCGTGGTCAGGCGGGTGGGGTCCATCTTGTGGCACAGGTCGTTCAGCTCCCGGTGATTGTCGAGCATATCGGCCTTGTCCTTGGTGGAGATGGTGATCTCATTGGAAACGCCCCAGCAGACGATGCAGGGGTGGTTGTAGTTCTGGCAGATCAGCTCTTTCATCTGGCTGATGGTGTTGGCACGGCCATTGGGCAGATGCTCAGAAATATAGGGGATCTCCGCCCAGACCACCATGCCGTACTGGTCACAGAGGTCGTAGAAATACTGGTCGTGCTGGTAGTGGGCCAGCCGGACGGTGTTCGCACCCAGCTCCCGGATGAGGGCCATATCCTCGTCGTGCATCGCGCGGGTGATGGCGTTGCCCACGCCCTTGCGGTCCTGATGGCGGGAGACGCCGTGGAGCGGGTAGGGACGGCCATTGAGGAAGAAGCCGTTCTTGGCGTCCACCGAGAAGGTGCGCAGGCCTACGCGGGTGGACACCTCATCCACCACCCTGCCGTCCCGGCTCAGGCGGACAACGCAGGTGTAGAGGTAGGGGTCCTTCACGCCGTCCCAGAGGTGGGGCGTCTCGAGGTGGAGCTTGGCGTCTGCACCCTCGGCGGTGGCGACCATGTTTCCGGCCGCATCCAGCAGCTCAACGGAGAGGACGCCCTCGCCCTCGACCAAGGTCTCGACCCGGATGTCGGCCTTGCCGCCCTTGAGGGCCGGGGTGATCTTCACGCCGGTGTCGCCAAAGTGGCCCAGCGCGATGTGGTCTTTCGGGACCACCATCAGGCTGACGTCGCGGTAGATGCCGCCGTAGAAGGTAAAGTCGGCCTTCTGGGGGTAGATGCGGTCGTTGATGCTGTTGTCCACCTCGACGGTAAGACGGTTATCCTTTTCCAGCAGCTCAGAGATGTGGACACGGAAGGTGGAGTAGCCGCCGTCGTGGGCGCAGATGGTCCTGCCGTTCAGCAGGACCTTGGCGCTGGAGTTGACGCCCTCAAACTGGAGCCAGACCTGCTGCGAAGCCGCGTCGAACGCCGGGGCGGCGAAGGCGGTGCTGTAGGTGCAGGTGCCGCGCCAGTAGTCGTTGCCGCCGTCCTGACCGTCCTTCGCGTTCCATGTATGAGGCAGCACGACGGCTGCCGTGGAGCCGTCCGGCCCGGTGAACTGCCAGTTCTGCATAAGCTTGGCAATGCTTCGCATTCGTTTTCCTCCCGTGTGTATCGTGGTGTTTTCTCTGTTGTGCGGTCGTTTTTTGATTTCGCTATTATTTTATCAAAGACTTTTTCTTTCGCAAGAGCGTTGCGATAATCGGTCGGATGGCGGGGATATTCGGTTTTGCGCCGCCAAATCAAAACTAATATATTTGTGCATCTCTCACAAATAGATGGATACAACAATCTTCTCCCCCCTACAGTGTCCGCTCCTTTTCAGCGGCCTTGCCCTCTCAGTCTCGCATTCGCTCGACAGCTCTCCCAAAGGGAGAGCCGTTGGCAGGCCGGGCCACTTTCCGCTGACCGCCGGAAGTTCAATATGGCGCAAAAAATAGTGCCCTGCTACAGAGGGCAGCAGCTTCGGGACAATATCCCTTGTCAAACTGCTGTGAATCTCTGTCGCAGGGCACTACTGTTTTCGGATAAAGTAAACTTTGCTCGTCTCGCGTGGGCCTGACCGACACGCCAGTGGCTCCCCCTTTGGGGGAGCTGGCATCGCGCAGCGATGACTGAGAGGGTAAGCCGGGCCAGCGCTCTACAGTGGCCGCATCAGAAAAGTTACTTCCCCTGCGGAAAAATGATCTTCACCGCAAAGAAGCCGTTCTGGCTCTCGGTGGTCAGAGTACCTTTATATTTCTGGACGATGCGGTTCGTCACTTTGACGGCGTAGTGGGTGGCGCGGGTGTCGGCGGCCTCCGGCGGACGGTCGGGGCTGATGACATTCACCACCACGAAGCTCTGACGGGTGCAGACCAGCAGGTCGATGCAGCGGCGCTCCGGCTCGGGCACCTGCACGGCGCTCTCGATGGCGTGGTCGAGCATATTGGCAAAGAGGGCGTAGAGGTCGCCGGCCTCAAAAAAGCCCAGACAGCTGCCGTCCGTCACCGCATTGAGCTGGATGCGGCGGGATTCGCAGAGCAGCGATTTTTCGGTGAGCACCACGTCCAGCACCTCGTTGCCGGTGTTGCGGCTGGCGTCGTAAAGCTGTGCCGCCTTCTCGGCCTCGTCGATGTGGGCCTTCAGCTCCGGGTCGGGCGGGTCGGACGCCGCGCCCGACATCTGGCGGAGGGCGGCGATCTGAAGCTTCAGCTCATGGCAGCGCTTGTTGATGATCTGGACGTTCTGCCGCGCCACCTGATACTGCTCCCGCTGGCGCTCATATAAAAGGTTGAGGGTGTCCATCTCCTTCTGCATGGCCGACTTCTTGAACACCTCGGTCTGGAAGTAGAGCAGGGTCAGGAAGTAGAACTGTCCGATGAGCACCGTGCCCGCAAGGCTGGCGGGCATCTCGAACATCTCTCTGCTGCTCAGCAGCGCAGCTTGGAACATGAAGAGGATGCCAATGAAAAAGGCGCTGGTCAGCTGGCGCGGGCCGATGTGGTACTCTCCTTTATAAGACATCTTCCGGGAGAGGGTGTTACAGATGACAAAATAAAAGACCGCACCTGTGGTGAGCTGGGCCAGTCGGACCGGAAGCCCATCGATGTCGAGGGGGGTGCCGCGGTACTCAAAGAACACCTCCGCCAGCCGCCAGCCCTCATAGGCCGTCTGGGAGGTGAGCAGGCTCCACACCGCGCAGTAGAGTGCCCCCTTCCGGTCGATCTCGACGCAGGCGTAGATCATCATACCCAGCAGGACGAAGAAGGACACATAGAGCGCCAGCAGCGAGAATTGAAGCTCGTGGAGGTTGGTGCTCTGGGCCGAAGGATCCAGCACATAGGTCAGGCCCATCAGCGGCAGCAGCATCCCCAGTGCACGGAGGCGGAAGCCGGGCCGGTGTTTGAGCGGCAGACAGAAGGCCAGCGCCGCACCCCAGCGCAACAGCGCCCGGAAGATGACATGGTGGAAAACGATGCTCACAGCACACCTCCAATGTAGGACGCCACCGCCGTGAGGAAGGCCGCGCGCTGGCGGCGGCTGATCTCCAAGCGGTCGGTGTTGACGTGGACGAAGTCGTTCTCCACGGCCTTGACGTATTGCAGGTTGACCAGATAGCACTGGTTGCAGCGGGAGAAATGGTACTGTGCCAGTTGCTTTTCGGCGCTGGCGAGGCTGGCCCGGACCGAAAACTCCCCTTTTGCAGTGTGATACCAGAGCAGCCGGTCACGGGTCTCCAGATAATAGATGTCGTTGGTGGAGAGCACCTGCATTCCGCCGCCTGCCAGCTGCAGAACGACCTGCCCGCCCCGGCGGCGCTCCACTCGCTGGACGGCCCGGGAGAGCTTGGTGCAGAACTGGTAGTAGTTCACCGGCTTGAGCACATAGTCCAGCGCATCCACCTCATAGCCCTTGATGGCGTACTGCGCCATGTTGGTCACGAACACCAGCACGGCGTCCCCGTCCACGGCCCGTATCTTTTCCGCCGCGCCGAAGCCGTCCAGCCCCGGCATCTCCACGTCCATAAAGATGATGTCCCAGCCCGGCTCGTAATGGGCCGCGATGACCGCCCCGTCCTCGATGGGCACGGCCTCCACCTGCAGGCTGTTTTCGGCGGCGTACTTCCGGATGAACCGGCACAGCTCGTCCCGCACCTCCTGCTGGTCTTCGACAACCGCGATCTTCAGCATCCCGCAGCCTCCTTTTCCCCGTTCTGACTCATTTTTATCGCAATTTTCAAAAATAGTGCCTATCAAAACGGCATATTTGCGATATGCAGTTTGCGGATGCTGCTTGTGCATTCAAAACACAAACTGCTATTCACTACTTTTTATTGAAACATACTTTCGGGCGAAATGCAACGGAGAAGACGCAAAAAGCCCCCGGCTTCTGAAAACAGAGACCGGGGGCTTGTCATGCTTGGAGCCAGCTCAAGAGTTTTTATTCAGCAGAGACCCGAACCATGCGCGGGCCTCCTGCTTCTTCTGAAGCTTATTGTACATTTTGACGGTCTTTTCGTAGACCTTCTCGCTCATCTTATTGCTTGCAGTGGTGGCGGCAGCCTGTTTTGCTTCCTTCGTATCGGCAGCAGCGACAGCAGCCTTCATCTCTGCAAACTCCTCCATGATGTCCTTCTGGAGGGCGGCATAGTCTGCCTTGGCCGCAGCCTTGTCCTTCTCGGAGACATCGCCGTAGGTCAGCAGGTTCGACAGGGCATCCCGTGCGCCGTAGAAGGACTTGGTCCAGTCCTCCGGGTAGGTGTAGTATCTGCCCTTCTGGTCCTTGTACCAGACACCCTCGGTGGGCTGCTCGTCCGAGCGGACGACCTTCGCGGGAGAGTACTTGTAGACATCTGCCGTGTCGGTGGTCAGCAGCGGATAGTACGGGACGAAGGCGTTGTACACGTCGTCGTCAAAGGCCGTCCACTCGACGATGGCAGTATCCAGCTCGCCGGTGGAGCTGACCTGAAACAGGTGGGTCTCGACGTTGTTGGTCTTGCCGATGGGTTCGACCTTAAAGAAGTTGAGCGCGTCTTCGACGCCGAACTTCTTGGTCAGCTTGATGTTGGAGTAGAGCGGGACGATGCTGCCGTCCCCGCCGATGTTGCTCATCGCGTAGTTTGCTTCGGTGTAGTTGTCCTCGGTGTAGGTATCGACGCCGTTCAGATAGTTCAGACCGGCCGGCATCCGGGCGTTGTCCTCATTATTATAGGAAGCGTTCCAGTCGATGACGTTCGCCGCTGCATCGCCCACGAAAGTCCCGGCCTCCTGTGCGACGGAGATGGCATCTGCCGATGCGATGACGTTATCCGTGTCGTCGAGGTCGATCTTGCCGATGGCCGAGACGTTCGGCTGCATAAACACGACGCTGTCCGGAAGCTTGAGGGCGACGTAGGTGTGGCCCGTCAGGTTCTCGACGAACCACGTCTCGTTCTGGTCGCCGATGAATACGCCGGAACCACCGGCTGCACCGGCGTTTTCATAGATGGATGTCAGCAGGGCGACGCCTTCGCGGGCCGTGCCTGCCTCGCTGAGCAGGACCGTGGTGATCTCGGCCTCCTCGATGCCGTCGTCCACATAGGGGTCAACTGCAAGGGCAGCGTCCTTGCCGTACAGCGACTCGGTGGCAGAGACCATGACGCCCTTCTCGTTGGTGCCAGCCTCCTCATACGGCGTGTGGTCGTGGGTGCCGTCGCAGTCCGGGCAGACGCCCGAGGTGTTGTCGTCACGGCGCGCGGTGTAGCTGTAGCTGTCGTGGGTGAAGGTGTAGGTGAAGCCGTAGCAGCCATCGTAGACCTCGCCTGCCTTGTGATTCCCGGCTGCGCTGACATAGAACAGCTTGTTGTTGTCGTTGGTTCCCAGATCCTCGATGCGGCCGAACATCGTCGTGCCGTCCTCCGTGAGGTCGCTGCCGACGTAGAGCGCCGTGCAGGCAAAAGCCGAAGGCACTACGGCCAGCGTCATGGCAGCCGCCATGACCGCCGCAGCGATTTTCTTAAAAGACATCATGTTCCAATCCCTCTCTCGTTTATTGTCGGCGTATGACGTCGATAGAGGGATAATACACCTTTTGCGCGGAAAATGCAAGTACATATTCGCATTTTCTTAGCTTTTATTCGCATTTACTAGAATATATGCATAACGCTGGTTATAAATCAGCTCTGGCCCGCCGGGTCTGCCGATACTCGGATGCACGACCGCCCCGCAAGACCGACGGCGTTCTGCTGGAATCAGAATCACCCCCGCATATGCGGGGAAAAGGCGTCCTCGACGATTTCGATGGGGTAGCGGTAAGGATCACCCCCGCATATGCGGGGAAAAGAGCCGATAGTCCTCCGGAGTTTTGGACATCATGGGATCACCCCCGCGTATGCGGGGAAAAGTTTCACGCTTACGAATGCCATATGCTCACCTCCGGATCACCCCCGCATATGCGGGGAAAAGTTGATGAATATATCTACGCCTACCGCTTTGCAGGGATCACCCCCGCGTATGCGGGGAAAAGGCGTAGGTGCTGCGCATTTCGCCGGTGATCATGGGATCACCCCCGCATATGCGAGGAAAAGTGAAACGGCAGCAGGCCACAGCACCGCCGGGTCAGGATCACCCCCGCATATGCAGGGAAAAGAAATGCCCAAAGGCTTGGTGCATCGGGCAGCAGGGATCACCCCCGCGTATGCGGGGAAAAGTTTGCGTAGATGTCGTAGTGCTGCGTCTTGTCGGGATCACCCCCGCATATGCGGGGAAAAGAAAACAGGACTGCGAATTTCTGACGTATTGCTGGGATCACCCCCGCATATGCGGGGAAAAGCGCTGCTCCTGCGTGACCTCGCCCCACACCAACGGATCACCCCCGCATATGCGGGGAAAAGCGCTGCTCCTGCGTGACCTCGCCCCAC
>OHDS01000276.1_pt1 | contig 29979 bp, 27 predicted proteins | sample 1567031 | NCBI WGS metagenome assembly OHDS01 (sample SAMEA3879503, study PRJEB24766) | human gut metagenome | biome: human-associated habitat; feature: feces | place: USA | collected 1985/1987
CGAGCAGGGTCGGTATCACCATTGCGCTCACGGAGAGCGTTATAATACCAGCCCAAAAAGCGACCCACTTTATAGGCATGGTCTGCTGTTAATGTAATTCCGGCTTCACCACGAAAACCATCTGTTCCAAAATACTTTCCCATTTTAAATCTTCCTCCTAATATTATTCTTCTAATTTAAACGTATAGTATCTCATGCACTAATATCAACGAGTGCCTCGTATTCACTAATCTACAAATATTCAGTTTTTCAATAACACACCACCCTTCCTCAGTCATTGATTACCCGCTAATTGTTGTTCCCCATACACTGTCATCATAATCTTCTTAATCGTTCCTTGTACATCCAGATAATTCGTATTATGGCTTGCATGAGACTCATTTGCTTCGCCCTTGACCACGAACTTGTCGCAGTATAAATTGCGGTTGTCAGTAGCCGCGCGTAAATAGTGACCCATATTCTCACCACGCAAGCGCTCATCACGTGTTATCAAAGTCTCAAACAAATCATCTTCATGACGAGCGCCAATGATATTCGTTCAAATATCATCAAAGAGCTACTGAATAGCCTTTGCAAGATCGCCTATGGTAAAAGCATCCACCTTCTGGACAAACAAAACGCTAAGGTTTGCATGCTGGAACTTAAACACAAATATACTCACATTGGGGGCCGACCCCCGAGAGTTCTCGGCAAGACTTGAATTGTTATTTTTTTGTGTTCTAGGCTCAAATTGACTCTACTAGTTATTTTTCATTTTTTTCAAAGCCGCTAACGCAATTTTTATTCCTGCAATCATCCCAATGCAAATTAATGTATACCTTAACACAGTATAACGATACAATACTAAACCGAACAACGCAGCTATGATCGTTAATATTGCCATAAACAAGACTGCCTTATCATTATATACCGATTTATTTCCAGTTTCTTCGAGATGAACCTTTCTTGCGAATATAACTTGTGCACCTGCTAACACTATATATGCTACCAGTGTAGTATATGCAGCTGCCATATAGCCAAAAATATTTATACATATGAAATTCAGTATAAGATTTACAATAGCTGCGATAGTCGAAGAATACATTATATAATTAGTTTTTTTATGGTATATGAGTAAATTAGAGTACATATTTGATACAGAAGTCAAAAACACTCCTGCTGCAATAGGCGGCATAATATAAATTGCTTCATAATATTCCTTAGTAGCTAATATTCTAACTATTTCTGGCGCTAAAAAAGTAAGCATAACTGCAATAATAGCATACGATCCCATTAAAGCTAATGATAATTCTCTAATTTTATTATCTTTTTTACTTATATTCTGATATAAATACGGTATAAATGATGAATTAATTGCACTCCAAACTAATAGTGAAATTGAGCTTACAGTATATAAAGTACTATATATTCCAACTGCATCATTTCCCACCATTTTGCTTATCATCATTCGATCAGAAACACTTAAAATCTGTGCTGCAAAAGCATAACCAATAAGAGGAGCGCTCAGCTTCAAAGAGTATTTCCAATACTTTATATTTACTATTGTTTTCCCTTTTGCATATATTTTAATCCATATAACCGCCGAAATCGCCATTGTTGCTATGTTAGTTGCATACAATCGGCCCACCACAACTTGATCCGATCCCGCTTTATTTAAATATAAAACAACTATCACGGAGAATATTGTTGATGCTAAAGCTGATCCCATTGTCAATGCACCAGCTAATTTATATTTATATTCATATCTTTGTCTTAACAGCCAAAAATCCTGCGCCGGTGCAAAGAAAAACATTACTAGCATCAAAATTATCAGCACAGAAGGCAACCCTATAATTCTATTCCAAATATCAGGTATGAGGAAATAAATACATCCTAGAACAATTGCCATCATTGATGTTAATGTCAAAACAGCCGATTGATATTGATCCCTTTCCCCCTCAAAGTCTTTCATCGCTGCCTGAAATCCACCTGATGTTAATGATAGTGTTGCAATTACGCTCAACAAAGAATACCAGGAGTTATATAAATTAACCATTCCTATTTCGCTTGTAGACATTATTCTCGTGAAAATTGGAACTGTAATCATTGATAATCCTCGTGAAAAAACAGATGCCATGGTATAAACCACTGCTGCTTTTACACCCAAAGGAATATTTTGTAGCCTTTCCTTTAGCATTTTATTCTCCTACAATGTATTTCCGGGTAACCCCACAGCATCCTGCCGTGTTGCCATCCAACTTATTGCCTAAGCTGTAGAATAAGAACGTAATAGCCTGACACCATTTTATCTGGGCTTACACGCCCGCTAAGGAATCAGTCAGCTGTAGTTCTAATTCGCAGCATTCGATTTACGCAGGTATCTGGAATTCCAACTAGAACCCTATTTCTATTCATCTCAAACATAAAAAAGGAAAAAGCATAGCAAAAAACATCTAATATCAAGAGTACTTCTGTAGCATGATTTCTGGATTCTTATAAGAATCCTCCTCTCCAGCCCCTTCTTTTAATCCCTTCTTCCTGATTTTCTGTTTGGACAAAGAGCCGTCCCTAGATGTTTCACATTTAGTACTAGACTTTATAACACTATTTACATTCAAACGCAGACTCACTTACACTTATTCAAAAACGCATTAAATTGTTCTATATATTTATCAGGTGTAAACAGTTCATTTGCTGTTGTCAATGCATTATTTTTTATTTCTTCAATTTGATCTCTTGACAAACTGATAATATCCAGCAATGTGGCTTCTAATGTATTCAAGTCATTATCTCTAACAAGGAATCCATTATATTTATCTTTTATAAATAAATCCGTGCCTCCTACAGATGTGCAAATACTAGGAACCCCTAACATCATTGCCTCGCAAAACTTTGTCGAAACTCCTGCTTTCGCATATCTTTTATTCATCCGTAATAGAACCGACAAATCTGCCTTTTCCACTATACTTAGCGTCTTGTCATGTGACAATCTTCCATGACAGCAAATTCCATATTTTTCCAATTCATCGTTCCCTACCAATTTCTGCACTTGCATCTTATCAGGGCCAATTATATCAATGACAACACGTATTTCATCAGTATTTAGTCGAATTATCGCATGTACTAGAGTATCAATATAATCCTTTGAGGCCAATGCGCCTGCATAAACAATTTTCAGCACTTTTCTATTATCTGAATTTTCTCTTACTAATTTTTTCTTTTTATCAGCTTCTGGGAAAATTGGTGGTAACAGAATAGTATTACAGCTTTGCTCTAAATAATGTTGATACAAATATTTGCTTATTGCTATAACATTGCCAACTTTTTTATCGATATATTTTTTTTGTAAGTCTTTTTCTGTATTAATAACTCTCGGAATAATTCCCCGATAATCTTTAGGGTTTCTCCATTCCGTAGTTTCTATTACCAACTTAAATCCTTCTTTTTTGGAAAGATTTAACATTTTTAAAACATATAATATCGAATTCGGCTCATATAAAATGATTATATCAGGTTTTATTTTATCAAGATATTTTTGTGTTTGCTTAAAATAAAATTTCCCAAATACTTGATCTAAATTCCAAAAAGCACCTCTTACCTTTCCTCGTCCCGGATAAGGATCCATATATTGGTATGTCACCTCATCCACTTCTTCCATTCTTTTGCCATCAGAAGCCAACTCACATAATATATGAACTTCATGTCCACAAGATTTCATAAATATAGCTCTATTCCTGACATGAATTGATGAAGCAGTGTCTGGATATCCGACATTTCCAATATATAATATTATCATGAATTGCCATCCTCTCTTTGCTAGGGTGTAAGATTTACAATGCACCTAAAAGCTTTAACTTAATCTTCAAATAAATTCTCCCATTCCTTTGCTATTTTCTTTACATTTAGCTGTTCTCTCAACTCACTTGCTTGTTTGCCCAGTCTTTTTGCTTTTTCCGGATTTTTTAGTAATCCTATTATTTCATCCGCAAATATTCTATCATCACCGACAGGTGTAAGTATGCCATTAATATTATTTTTTATAACCATTCTAGCACCACCTATCGGACAATCTGTACATACCACAGGAAGTCCTATCGCCATAGCTTCCAGCATTGAATTAGACATTCCCTCAAAATCTGATGATGACACAAAAACACTAGCATTCACTATATATGTTTGAACATTTGCTTTTTGTCCCATAAATTTAACATTATCAGAAATATTTAGTTCTTTAGCGTATTTTTCCAATTCCTCCTGTTGTTCGCCTTTACCATATATTTCTAATACATATTCCGGGAATACATCAAGGACTCTTTTCATTGCCCTGAGAAGCATGAATATATTTTTTTGTTGACTTAATCTATTTACAGCTACAATTCTTTTTTCTCTTTCTCCATCATATGGATCCGGAATTGACGAGGTAATAGGATTTGCAATTACTTTTGACTTTTTCTCTAGGCTCTTACCATAATACTGTTTTGCATCTTCGGTTTGGAAAACAACTCTATATGCTTTTTCGTAACTATACTTTACATAAATCTTCTGATACCAATTGTAATAATACTGCGGAGCGTTTCTTTCCGATAAAATAAATTTATATTTATTTAGCAAATTCCCCAATATCAAATATTGATATCCTAAGCCCAACGAAATTACATAATCTGGCGCTTGATTTTTCAATAATTTTTTTAATTCTTTTATTCTAAAAAATATTGCACATTTTCCTGTATTCTCAGGCAAATAATCAATTTCAATTTTCGGATTAATTCTATAATTATTATTTGCCTTTGAAAATACAATAAAGAAAACTTCATAACCACTTTCACAAAAATAATCGGCTAGGGCAACTGTAACTCTTTCAGCACCGCCTCCGCCTAAGCTACCTATTAAAAATGATATCTTTTTCATTAATCTATGATCTCCCGTAATATTTTTCTCTTAATGCTTTTCCAATAAGCATCATTACAATAGCGCCACTATATCCCAACTCAATCTGATAATATGTAGAAACACCCATATACGCTAGTAATACAAAAAATCCGACAAATTTTGCTGCTCGAATCACTATTCTACTTTGCTCATTACAAATCTTACTGCCTTTTAAAGTAGATGCATATACACACAACCATGCAATCACTGGGAAGATTCCATAATGGAACATGACAAACATAAACTGATTATCGAAATAAGTATAGTTCTTATTTCCCAAGTAGCTATAAGAAGCATTGATACCCAATCCAAAGATCAAATCTTCCCATGAATGCTGCGCAAAAAAGATTACGTATTGTCCACTTCTGGTATCTTCCATTCCTCTATTGAATAAATTTCCTGTAATCTCTGGAAAAACATAAGAAACTCCCAATACTGCAATAATAATCAGCAAAAATCCCATTAAAATCTTAACAGGTCTATTCCTATTACCCAGAACAGCAACAAATACAAATAATAGTATTAATGTCTGTAATACCCATGCTCTTGACTGTGTAATAAACGCAGCGGCGATAATGAGCAACAAATTACAGTATATCAGCTTTCTTTTATCCTTTTTGGGGAAATCTATAAAGGTCATAATGCAAGCAGATGTAAACCAACTTGAAAATATCCCTTTATATGACGCATTCATAGGCCATTTTATTCCATAGTTAGCCCAAAAAGAAAAAACAGCAATATAAAAACAACAGCAGAAGAGTATATTTATATATGGCAATTTGTTTTCCAATATATTCCATATATTATCATCAAAACCAAGTAGCGCTGCCACTGGCAACAAAATCACTGATGTAGAAATCGACTCAAAAAGAACAGATTGAACAGGCGCTTTATCTAAAGCTAATACAGTCCACATCAAATAATATAAAATTGAGCTTATAATCAAAATCCTTATTCCTGCATGGACTTTTTTTATATATTGTATAAAGCATCTAAATATCAGCACAAGAATAATAACACTTGAAAAACTTAAAAAGAAAGTTCCCCATCTTCCTTTACTAACAAACTTGTATGTATCATATATCGGCTCCCATTCACCCAACATATTTCTCAACAAAGATCCTAAAATCACGCATATCAAATATATCTCAAATAAAAGTTCATTGATTGTGTATTTTGTTCTCATATTAAAGTCACCATTTGGATTTTTCTTGCAATATATTTATATGATTTTCTAATTCTTCGTTCGTAAATCTTTCAGAAACACGTCTACCGGGTACTCCTACATATATGCCATAGGGATGAGTACTTTTAGTTAACACAGTCCCTGCTCCAATAACACATCCCTCTGCTACAGTTACTCCCTTAAGAATTGTTACATTAGCCCCTATCCAAACATCCTTTTCAATAATAACATCCTGATCGTTTTCTTCATCTTTTTCTTCATCTGTTACATCAGCCATGTACTTTCCTACTGCATTCATCTTGTGATCGCCTGTGATGATACTAAGCCTTGGGCCAATTATTACTTTCTCTTTAATGATAATATTTGCTCGTGTTGTCCACAACAGTGCATGAGGGCCAATCGCAACATCATCTCCTATACTAATATTGCCAATTCCCTTAATATCACTTTTTTCAGCAATATGTACATTTTTACCACAGCTTCCAAAAGAAGATTTAATTACACTTTCTCGGAAAATCTTATAAAATACCTTACGCACAAATTCTTCTGATCTGTATACGAGGCTTCCGATTTTATTGATTCCAATACCCCCCCCCATTTTATATAGATCTCTTCTGTCATAGCTTGTCATTTCTCAATCTCTCCACTTCCGTATAAACTCTTTCAAGTTTATCAATGTTTTGCTGTAGAGAATATGATTCTCTTATAACATTAACACTTTCCCGGCCAGCTTTTAATCTCTTTTCATCATCTGTAAGATACTCAATAATTGCACAAGCCATGCTTTTACTATCACCTGGTTTATACAAATATCCGTTAATTCCTTGTCTTACAATTTTAGGAATTCCTCCAACATCTGTACTCACAATTGGAAGACCACACCCCATAGCGTCCAATATTGCCATAGGCATTCCCTCATTATACGACGGGAGAAGAAAAATGTCAGCCTCTCTCAAATATTGTTTTTTTTGCTCATTTCGGATCCATCCCGGAAATTCCACATTATCTTTATATTTCGCACTGAGTTTCTGCTTGACTTTTTCGATTTCACCACTTCCACCAAGAATAAACCGAGCATCCGGTATTTTGCTACATACCTGGTCTACAATAGCTGGAATATCAAAGCATCCTTTTCTTTCACATATAAATCCTAGAAAAAGAATCAGCTTGTTATTCGGTTTTGTAAGCTTCTCTTTGATCAAATCTTCTTGCAAAATACCATAATTTTCTACAACTCTAATTGTCTGTTCTGGCACAATTTCTGCAAGATTCTTCTTCCATTCTTCTGACAGTGCGATGGTTCTAATGCATTTATTGTAAATCTTTTCTATGGTTTTCTTCTTTTTCTGAGACTTTTTTCGATAGAACTCATCAAAATCCGCACCATGAACATGATTGACAACCGGAATTTTAGCAAAAGAGGCAATCTCAATTATTAAAGCCTTTCTATAAAAACTTCCTCCAAAAGAGGTATGGACATGAACAAGATTTGGTTTCCAAAACAAGGCTGTATAAATAAATTTCAAATACGCGCTTAATGCTTTAGAAGTTTTTTGTATTACACTTCCATCGCAATAGGTCTCTATAAATCGCACATCGTAATCTTCTGTCAATTGAGAGTTTCGGTAACCATTGACTACGGATGTAATTCCACCCTTGGCTGTAAAGCTCGGAACGACCATGCAGATTTTTTTTCTCATTTCTTTTTTTCAACCTTCTCTTTTATCAGATAAAAAACAAATTTCGAATTTGTTTCTGCATATCTCTTGAACAATCTCTTTGGCTCCTTGCTCCATCGATACAGCCATTCTAAACTGTGATCTTGCATCCACTGCGGTGCACGCGGAATCACTCCAGAAATAACATTAAATGCTCCACCAACAGCTACCCAAACGGCATTTGTTTTTTTGCTAAGTTTCGCACAAAATTTTTCTTGACGTGGTGCACCGAGTGCAACCCATACAAAGTCCGCATTCGATTCGTTGATTCTATTGCACAGTTCCGTTTCTTCTTGTATCGTCAACGGCCTAAACAACGATGGCTCACAACCGACAATAGATAATTGCGGATAATTCACTTTTAAGTATTCGAGTAGTGCATTCAGATTTTCTTGCGTTGTTCCATAAAAATAGTGACGGGCATCACTTTTTTCTGTAGCTGCAATCACCTGTTCCATAAAATCGGGGCCAGTCACTCGCCCCATTTCCGAATACCCGCGACGAACTCCAACGCTAGATAAGGGCTTTCCGTCTGGCAAAGTCATAAATGAATTGTTTTGAACCGCTTGATAGTCCAAATTCTCATGTGCTGTTACGGTAGTATGAACATTACAAGCACAAATATATCTTCCTCTTGCTTTGTCCATGTTTTCTAATAAATATTGAATCGCAGTTTCTTTGTTAACAGCCGAAATTTCAACACCTAATATATTCACTCGTCGCATAGCTTTCTCACTTTATAACTCAGTATTTCCTCCACACCATCTTATTGACCACGTTTACATAACCCTGAATGATGCGAACCACCTTCATGGACACGGTCTCGTCCACATAGTCCGGGCAGGGCTTGCCAAGAACGCCCTTCTGCTTCATCTTAATGGCCATATCGGTGGCGTTGAGAAGTTCCCGAGTGGTAATACCAGCCAAAATGAAGTCACCGGCTTCCAGCGCCTCAGGGCGTTCCGTACTGGTACGGATGCACACGGCGGCGATGGGATGACCAATGGACAGATAGAAGCTGCTCTCCTCGGGCAGAGTGCCGGAGTCGGAGACGATTGCCAAAGCGTTCATTTGCAGCTTGTTGTAGTCGTTGAAGCCCAACGGCTCGTTGACCTGGACACGAGGATCCAGCTGGAAGCCGCTCTTTTCCAGACGGTGCTTGCTTCTGGGATGGCAGGAGTACAGGATGGGCATATCGTACTTCTCTGCCAGTGCGTTGATAGCAGTAAACAGGCTCAGAAAGTTCTTTTCAGAGTCGATGTTCTCCTCACGGTGGGCAGACAGCAGAATATACTTGTCTTTTTCCAGCCCTAGACGCTCTAACACATCGCTTTTCTGAATCTTCTCCAGATTCATGTGCAATACCTCTGCCATGGGAGAGCCAGTCTGATAGGTACGCTCCTTGGGCAGGCCGGTATCTGCCAGATACTTTCGGGCAAACTCGGAATAGCACATATTCACGTCAGAAATTACATCCACGATACGGCGGTTTGTCTCCTCCGGCAGGCACTCATCCTTGCAACGGTTGCCAGCCTCCATGTGAAACAGAGGAATGTGCAGCCGCTTTGCAGAGATGGCGGACAGGCAGGAGTTGGTATCGCCTAGCACCAGATAGCCCTCCGGCTGCAATTCAGAGAGGAGTTCATAGCTGCGGCCCATAATGTTGCCGCAGGTAACACCAAGATTCTCGCCAACCACCGGCACCAAAATGTCCGGGCCATACTCCCCGAAGGTGTTTTTCAGCTCAAAATCCTCCCAGAAAACGGTGGAAAGGTTTCTGTCCCAGTTCTGATTGTAATAGACCACGCAGCAGTCAAAATATTCCCGGCAACGCTTGATAACCGCAGCCAGCCGAATGATCTCAGGACGGGTGCCACAGCCAATCATGACCTTGGTGCGCCCGTCATTTTTCCATTTAAAATTGTGTTCCATAATATTCTCCTAACGTCAACCAGTATCTTTTCTTACACCGGCTCGAAAAAGGTGTCCGGGTGGTTCGGGTTGAAGATCTCGTTACAGGTCATCACCGTCACCAGATTCTCCGTTTTCGACAGATTGATGATATTGTGAGTCCAGCCGGGAATCATGTGGACTGCCTCGATCTTATCGCCAGAAACCTCAAACTCCACCGTTTCTCCGGTATTGATGTTCCGCTCCTGAATCAGTCCGTGACCGGCAACCACGATGAACAGCTCCCACTTAGAGTTGTGCCAGTGCTGCCCCTTGGTGATACCTGGGCGGCTGATATTGATGCTCACCTGCCCACAGTCAGCGGTATGAACCAATTCCGTGAAAGAGCCACGGTTGTCCACGTTCATCTTCAGGGCATACTTGAACTTGTCCGTCGGCAGATAAGTCAGATACAGGGAGTACAGCTTCTTGGCAAAGGAGCCATCCGGCATTTTTGGCATCATGAGCGTAGTCGGCTGTTCCTTGAACTCCTGCAGCAGATCTACAATCTCGCCCAGTGTTACCTTGTGTGTCACGGGGACGCAGCAGTAACGACCATCTTCCTTCAGAATAGTCTCTACACCGTCAAATTCGCAGTGCTGTTCCTTGCCTTCCAGCAGATCAAACATCCCTTCTACTAGGTCGTCAATGTACAGCAGCTCCAGCTCGGTGCTACGGTCATTGACAGTGAAAGGCTCATCGTTGGCAACCGCCCAGCAGAAGGTGCTGACGGCGCTGTTGTACTTGGGGCGGCTATGCCCCATCAGGTTCACGAAGCGATAGACGGCGACCTTAGCCCCAGTTTCTTCAGCATACTGGAAGAACAGCTCCTCGCCAGCCTTTTTGCTACGACCATACTCACTATTACCGAAGCGACCAGCCAACGTAGCTTGAATGGAGGAGGACAGCATAATGGTTGCCTTGTTGTTGTGCTTTTTCAAGCAGTTCAGCAGGTCAGATGCAAAGCCGAAGTTGCCCTTCATGAAATCCTCCGGGTTTTCCGGACGATTTACGCCTGCCAGATTGAACACGAAGTCCGCCTTCTGGCAGTACTCATCCAGTTCCTCCGAGGTAGAATCCAGATCATACTCGTAGATTTCTTTAATATCCAGTGCCGGACGGGTCTTGTTTTTCCCATCACGAATGTTTTTCAGGTTGTTACAAAGGGCGGTTCCCACCATACCCTTGGCACCTGTGACTAGAATGTTCATTCTTTCACCTCTTAATGTACTGCAGTGCAGTCCGAAACATCTGCACCATCCAGCACAGTTGCATTATTGCAAATGGTGCAGTTGCTGCCGATGCGGGCAAATTTCCCCACAGTTGCACCTGTGCGAATCACGCTGCTGGTGTAGATCAAGGCGTAGTCCCCTATCGTTGCATCACAGTGGACTTCCGTTCCGGCATTCAGCAAAACACCGCTTCCGACAGAGGCTCCATTTTGGATACAAGCGTTTTGCAGAACCACACAGCCACAGCCGACTTCAGCAAACGGACTGACATAGGCACTGGGAGCAATGATGTTTGGGAACGCATAGCCAAGTGATTTTGCTTTCTCATACACCTGCGCCCGGAACTGATTGTTGCCGATACCTACCACCAGCAAGCTGTACTCTTTTTTCAGCTCCGGCAAATCAGCAAGACCGCCAATCACCGGAATACCACAGATCTCAGCACCCACAGACTGTCCATCATCCACAAAAGCGCAATCGTATTGGAGCATCGCCTGCTCCGCCACCATGCGCCCGAAGCCACCGGCACCAACCAGAAGCAGCTTTTTCTTAGACATTCGGGATACCCTTCAGTTCATTCTGGACATACTCGGTGGTCAGGATCTTCTTAACAGTGCCTTCCACATCCAAACGGGTAGTGTTATGACTGGTGTAGGACTCGTCTGCCATGGTATGTACCTCGCCGTTGACGACAAACTTATCGTAGTTCAGGTCACGGTTATCCGCAGCAACACGGAAATAGTGACCCATATCCTGGCTACGCAGACGCTCCTCACGGGTCATCAGCGTCTCGAACAGCTTCTCGCCGTGACGGGTGCCAATGATGTTCGTGCCGGTATCGCCGAACAGTTGCTGGACAGCCTTAGCCAAATCGCCGATAGTAGAGGCATCAGCCTTCTGGATGAACAGATCGCCGGGGTTAGCGTGCTGGAAAGCGAACATAACCAGATCCACAGCCTCGTCCAGATTCATCAGGAAGCGGGTCATGTTGGGGTCAGTGATGGTGATGGGGTTACCAGCCTTGATCTGGTCGATGAACAGAGGGATAACGGAACCGCGGCTGCACATAACGTTGCCGTAACGGGTGCAGCAGATGGTAGTGCCACCACGCTCAGCAGCTACACGGGCATTGGCGTAGATGACGTGCTCCATCATGGCCTTGGAGATACCCATAGCGTTGATGGGGTAAGCAGCTTTGTCGGTGGACAGGCAGACAACACGCTTGACGCCAGCGTCAATAGCGGCGTGCAACACATTATCAGTACCGATGATGTTGGTCTGGACGGCCTGCATGGGGAAGAACTCGCAGGAAGGAACCTGCTTCAGAGCAGCAGCATGGAAGATGTAATCAACACCGGGCATTGCGTCACGGATAGACTGAGGATTGCGGACATCGCCGATATAGAACTTCACCTTCTTGGCGTTCTCCGGGTGCTTGGCCTGAAGCTCATGGCGCATATCATCCTGCTTCTTTTCATCACGAGAGAAGATACGGATCTCCTTCAGGTCAGAATCCAGGAAGTGCTTCAGAACGGTAGAACCAAAAGAACCAGTACCACCAGTGATCATAAGGGTTGCGTTATCAAATGCAGACATAATTATTCTCCTTTTAAATAAAAATTTTATATTAATCACGCTGGAAAATATCGCGTGAATAAACCTTATTCTTCACATCATCCAGACACTTGTCATAGCGGTTTGCGATGATGGCCTGGCTCTGTTTTTTGAACTCTTCTAAATCATTAACAACACGGCTACCAAAGAATGTGTCCCCATCTTTCAGTGTAGGCTCATAAATAATGACCGTAGCACCTTTTGCCTTGATGCGCTTCATAACTCCCTGAATGGAACTCTGGCGGAAGTTATCGCTGTTGCTCTTCATCGTCAGACGGTAAACGCCAACCACAACTTCTTTTTCCTTGCTCTCATCCCAGCTATCATTTGCTTCATAAGCACCAGCAATTTCAAGCACCCGATCCGCAATAAAATCTTTACGAGTGCGGTTGCTCTCAACGATTGCTTCAATCAAGTTTTCCGGTACATCGGCATAATTTGCGAGCAGCTGTTTAGTGTCCTTGGGCAAGCAGTACCCGCCGCCCGATGTCAAGTCTTGGACAACTTTTTTCACAAATAAATTTGAAAAAGCGCAAAAAAATAAGCCCTACAAGGCTTTCAATCGGTTTCAAACCAATTTGAGCCTTGTAGGGCTTATCTGTTTTCTATATTCTGTTTATCTTATACCGCCTGCAAAGGAGTATTCTCCATTACCTTTTCAAACTGTTCGACAGTCATTTTTGCTTTTTCAGCAGCACGTTCCAGCTTCAAATCTCCATCTCGAACAAGCTGCACGAGCATCCTGAGTTCGCCTCGCTCTTCGCTTTCGTTCATCATTTCCTCAACAGCTTTGCACACATCAATCACCTCCGCGCCCTCTGGAATATCCAGCGGTGTATTCGTAACTGCTTTAATAACCCTCGCCGCGTTTGCTTCTATCAGCATACGCGGATTATCAGTCAAAAATTCAGATAAGCGTTTCTTATCTTTGGAATACTTAATATACCCAATTACCTCTCTCAGACTTGAAGAGAATCTTTCCAAGTCCTCCGCGCTCAGCTTTGCAGGGTCGATCAGATGAATCTGATAGTCCTGCACAAAGTTCAGAAGATTCTTATTTTTAACCGCCATCATCTCATGGAGTGACAACGGCCCATCCCATTCATTTGCGCCAAAGTGAAGCACAAGCGTGATAACAGGCGTAATCTTATCTTCCTTGTAGAATCCAGAAAGATATTCACCACGACTATGCCCTTTTGAATCCCCATCACTTGCGCGATGCTTGGCTGCAATATCAGCCACCTGTTTGCCGTACTGGAGAGCATCATAAATGATGTTTCTAACGGGCATTGCATAATGAATGTCAGTCTGATTTTCGATTCCCAGTAAAATGTATGCAGCCTCATCATCCTGTTTAATGATTGCTGATTTCAGCACATCACGGTATTTCTGAACTGCTTCTTCTGGCTGCTTTCCCTCTTCATCCTGTGTTCCAAACGGTAAAGCAATCTCCGTAGTATCCAGTTCTTGCAGTTGTTTAGGGTCTACAACCGCCTCACCGCCATAGATCAAGTAATTAAACGCATCTGCAAACACAGAATTATCTTTCATATAGGCTTTAGTCACGGTATCAGCTAATCCCATTGGCTTACACCTCCTTGTCGTAGTCAATAGTAGCTTTGTCCGCCATTGTAATTCTATCTTACCATAAACCGCCCATCATATCAAGCTGTGCAACTCCCTCAAAATCCTTAAATTTTTACGAACAGTTGTCCATAATATAACATTGTCGTTGATGTTATATCATGGGCAACCGCTTGATGCTGCTCCCCTGCCGTGCTATACTTACCCTATACAAAATCATCAAGAGGGAGTGCATTGCCATAAGCAAACGACTTGTCGCCTACTTTTCTGCCAGCGGTGTCACCGCAAAAGTTGCCGAAAATCTGGCGGATGCCATCGGTGCAGATATTTTTGAGATTCAGCCGGAAGTTCCATACACCAAGGCCGATCTGAATTGGATGGACAAGAAGGCTCGCAGTACCATCGAAATGAGTGACCCGGCCTCTCGCCCTGCCATCGCTGCCAAATGTGATAACATAGACGAGTATGGCACCATCTTTGTCGGCTTCCCTATCTGGTGGTATGTTGCTCCGACCATCGTCAATACATTTTTAGAGAGCTACAACTTAAAAGGTAAGGCCATCATCCCCTTTGCTACCTCCGGCGGCAGCGGCATGGGTAAGACCAATGAGAAACTTGCGCCGAGCTGCCCCGGTGCAAGGTTGCTGCATGGTAAGGTGTTCAACTCCTATTCCAGCAAAGCCGACTTGTCTGCATGGGTAGAAACGCTGAGCCTGTAACTTTCACATTCCTGCGGAATGAAACACCCTCATAGCCGAGAAGATTTACGAATCCTCTCAACTATGAGGGCGTTGTTTTTTATTCGTGCAGTTCCAAGGGCAGGCCATCCGGGTCAAAGAAAAAGGTCATTTTCTTTTTGGTGTAGCCGTCCAATCGAATCGCTTCACATTCAATTCCCATCTGTGCAAGTTCTGCCACGGTAGCTTCCACATCATCTACCCGGAACGCCAGATGCCGCAGACCACAGGCCTCCGGCCTGTTTACACGCTTAGGCGGGTTTGGCTCTGCAAAAATCTCCAGTTCAATCGCATCGGCTCCTTCACCGACACGCAAATCCAGTTTCCAGTCGTTCCGCTCCTTACGGAAATTTTCTCTCACAACTGCAAAGCCCAGCTTGTTCACATAGAAATTTCGTGCTTTTTCATAGTCAGAAACAATAATCGCCACATGATGAATCGCCGCTAATTTCACTATCTGTACGCCTCCCCATTTTATATGTACCATGCCTGCCGAAGCATTGCAGCCGCCAGTTCCAGAAAAACCACCATACTACCGACCACCTGCGGTATCATAAAAATCGCAAATCCACCGATCAGCATTTGAAGTGCTTCCATCCCCTGCGACTGCTGCATGAGGTACGAAAGAATCGCCGTTGCCAATAGCACACTACCCAGCAAATAGAAAATCCATGCCGAACAATGATACAGGAATACTACAAACCACTTTATCAGCCACACAGCAAGGATCAGTGGCAGGGTCATAATCACCAGCACCAATTTTAACAGCCATCGAATCGCTTTCATAATGTCCTCTTTCCGGCTGTTTTGTTGCCCATATTATAACACACTCTTTAATGTTACAACATGGGCAACGCAGCCTTTTTTGAAATTCAGTCCGTGTGTAATGCTTTTACAGCATCCTGGATGCTCTGCTCATATTTGAACCGTACCACAATGCGCCCACCATCATATACAAAGACATTTTCAATGAACGCTGATACCATGCTTGCCGTAAGTCTTGTACCATTCAGAAAGTTTTCTGCCTGCTCTGCCGCTGCGCGCACGGTTCCCGGCACACGGCTCTGAGTTGATTCTTCAGCTTTGGATTGTTCAATTTGTTCCTGCACCTCTGAAATTCTTCTATCGCATACCTGTTTTTTCTCTTTATAGGTATCCAGTGGGAGTGTTCCTGCTGCATATTCCTCATACATCCGCATCTTCTCACCTTTCAGGTTTCTAAGTTCCTGCTCCATCAGAGTTTTGCGGCGACTTGCCTTTTTGTGGGCATCTTTCAAATCCTGTTCTTCCCTTTGAATATCACCATAAAGGGAATCCAGCAGCGAAAGTTCCCTTTTAAGTGCCTGAAAAACAGCATTCTCAATATCACTGACCTGAAAGACTTCGGATGTACACTGAGTTTGCCCCACAAGTTCCAGTCCTTCTCTGCACCAGAATGTTGGAACAGCCTGTTTGAAATTGTGCGCCATCACTCGTCTGCAATTTCCGCAGCGAACTTTTCCCTTCAAAGGGAAGTCCACACCGCCCATCAATACTTTATGACTGTTGCTTTTTATGACAAGCTGCGCTTTTTCAAACTCTTCCCGGCTGACGATTGCTTCATGGGTTCCCTCTGTAATAAACTGCTGCCCTTTGGGGACTGTTCGGACAATACTTTTGCCGGAAATCAGTGTTTTTGTTTTGCCCAAAACCATTGCCCCGGTGTACACATACGCCGTGAGGATTTTCCAGACGCGAGAGCTATCCCAAAGAATCACTGGGGCGATGGTATAGGTTGTTTCCTTGCCATACACCTTATTTTCTTTGTTATATACGCTCGGCACAGGAACATTTTCGTCATTGAGCATCATTGCTATCTCTCTTGTACCTAACCCCAGAATCGCAAGGTCGAAAATACGCCGCACGATTTTTGCCGCTGGCGGGTCAATGACAAATGCGCCCTTTTTGTCCGGGTCAAACTGATAGCCGAACGGTGCAGCGGATGCCGTTGTGATGCCCTTTCGCCACTTAACCTGATTGGCAGTCCGCAGTTTCTTTCCTGCATCCCGGCAGTACATGGTATTTACCAGATTACTGACAATCACATCCATGCCCAGCGTTGTACCTTTATAATTATTGCTGTCATAGTTATCGTTGATAGCAATGAGCCGGACACCCAGCAGGGGGAAAATCTGCTCCATGTACTCACCCACGCCGATATAATCACGGCCAAACCGGGAAAGGTCTTTCACGATGATGGTATCAATCTTGCCATTGCGCACACCATCCATCATTTGCTGGAATCCCGGTCTGTCAAAATTGCTGCCCGTGTAGCCGTCATCCACAAAATCCATCACAGGCACATTTTGCAGACTTTCTTTGCAGGAGATATACCGCAGGATCAGTTCTTTCTGGTTCTCAATGCTGTTGCTCTTATCCTTGCCATCTTTGCCCAGATCGCCATCAGCCCTTGAAATGCGCTGATACGCTGCAATCATGTTTCTGCACTCTCCTTTCCAAGTTCTGTAAACACATCCTGAAATCCAAAGACAATCCGAATCCGTTTATCCGCGCCTACTTCGATTCTCTGCACAAGAGATTTTACCAACTGAATATCAAATCCAAAGCTATCCAAATGTTCTTCCAAATGAGAAGTCATATTCAGGTATTCTTCGATTTGCTGTTCTACCTGAACTTTTTTGTTCTCCGCTTCCTGCAGCGCAGCCCGCAGGCCATCATATTGTCTGGAATAATCTTCCCGAATCAGTTGATAATCTTCGGAATCCACCACACCAGCCACATAGTCCGCATAAAGCTGTTCGCGTTTCTTTGCCATCTGACTAACTTTATCGGTCAGGCTCATTATTTCGCCCTTTGCGCGGTAGACAGGATTTTGCACATCTTCAATTTTTCGCAGTTCTTCTACCACCTTACGCCTATCACTAAGTTGTGAAACAAACAGGTGTAGCTGATCCATTATCAGGGATTTCAGCAGCTTTTCCGTAATCTGGTGGCCGATGCACTTATCATCGGCCTGCCTTGCCTTGCAAATATAGTAGCAGACCTTTTTACTTTCTTCTGCTCCATGCGGCAGTCGTTCAAACTCCATTGGTCTGCCACAGTCTGCGCAGAACACCATTCCTGCAAGGTCATTCTGATACTCTGCCCGAATCTGTTCCGACTTTGCTCTTATGGTATGAAATACCTCTCGATTCTCGTCCAAGATTTTTTGTACCTTTTCAAAATCGTCCCTTGCGATGATGGCCGGATGTGTGTTCTTTGCTACATACCACTGTTCTTTCGGAAGGTCGCGCTTGTCCTGTCCTGCAAATAGCTTCTGTGTACTTTTATTGTTGATGGTATCGCCCACATAGGTTTGATTTTCCAAGATGTGCCGGATCGTGGTTACGCCCCACTTTTTATAGGTAAGCACTTCTTTTCCCTCAACCATTTTTCTATGCCACTCCCGTGGAGTCGGAACCTGCAGCAATGTCATTCGTCGAGCAATTTCAAAAATTGGTACACCCATCAGTTCCCACTGGAAAATCAACTGCACATAAAATGCAGCTTCCGGGTCAATTTCATTGCGCTTTGTCACGGGGTTCCGAATATAGCCATACGGAGCATCGTTTCCAACTGCATAGCCTGCTTCTTTCTTGCGCTGCAAAGAAGTCCATATCTTTTTGGATATGTCTTTCGCGTACATTGCGTTGACCATATTCCGAATCGGGAGAGCCAGACTTTCCATGTCCTCTTTGCGCGTACTGTCAAAATTATCTGTAACAGCAATCAATCGAACACCCAAAAACGGAAACACCGTTTCAATATAGTACCCTGCTTCCAGATAGTTGCGGCCAAAGCGCGAGAGGTCTTTCACCACAATGCACTTGATTTTCTTCTGCCGCACATCGTTCATCAGGCGGGTAAATGCAGGCCGCTTAAAATTCGTTCCCGTAAAACCATTGTCGAAGTAGGTGTCCACATAACTCAGTTCCCTGCTGCGATTGATATAATCCTGCACCAGCGCGATCTGCGTTTCCATGCTTTCTTCTTTTTCTTCATCCTCAACAGAAAGCCGCCCATAGATTGCTGCTGGTATTTTTGCTTCTTCCAGCTCCGGCAGCAGCACGGAAGCTGCCGCCTGTTCCGGCTGCGGGAGATTCTTTCTACTCTTTCGTGCCATCGTCTGTTTCCTCCATCTCTATCCGACCAAGCATCTGCTTCCATTCATACGTTTTCATTGTCAAGCCGATTTCTGCCTGTCCATCGCCCAGTAATGTAACCGTGACCTGCTCGATATACTTTTTCACAAAACTGCGTTCAAGTTCCTCCGGGGTCTTATACTGTGCCATCTGCTGAATCCATGGATTGCGCAGGCTTAATGCCCGTTCCCATACCAGCGTATCTTCCATAATTGCCGTAAGCCGCTCATTCAGTTTCCGATGCGCTTCTTCATAGTCCATCAGTTCCGCATGGTACTGTTCTTCGGTGATTTCATTTGCCATATAACTTTCATACAGCGGCACACGGCGAAACTGTTCCATATTCAGTTCGGCCAGAACGGACTTCATCTGCACCGACTTTTCAGCTCGGACTGCTTCAATCGCTTTCCTGCCTGCTCCCTGCTGAATCGCTGCAGTCAGCTTTTCTTCTTCCAGATGTTCTAGTTCCAGAGCATCCATCACATTTTTATAAATGGTAGCTGCCGGAACTTTCAGATTCTTTCCGTTTTCCTTGTGTGCGCGGCAGTAACGGCAATAGAAAAGTTCTTTTCCTGTTTTCTTATCCTTGTGCCAGCAGAGTGCGCGTCCACAGGTGCAGACAATGTGCTTTGCCAGCGGATTCGGCTTTTTGTAGCTTTTTCGAGTGGAGATTTTGTTTTCGTCCTCGCGCATATTGCACGGGAACGCATGAAACTGTTCTTTGGTTATGTATGGTTCGTGGCAGTTTTCCGCAATGATCTGGCGGCTTCCATTTGCCGCCGCACCCGTATAAGTCGGGTTTCGGAATAAGCACCTCAACATATCCGTTGTCCACTGGTCTGGTTCTGCATCATAAGGCTTTCCCAAAATTCTCTTTTTGTGTCTCATTGGAGGTTCAACACCCTGCTCATTTAACCACTTTGCAATGTCACGCATTTTCTGACCGGACGCATATCTGGAAAAAGCCTTGCTTAAATAAGGAGCAACTTCTTCATCCTTTATCATGTTGCTTTCGCCATTCCTGCGTATATAGCCAAATGGAACAGAGCTTGTCAACCGGAATCCTGCGCCTTGTTTCCTTCTCCACGCAAACATGATTTCTGCGTGCATCTCACAGCGTTTTGCTTCAAAATAGTCCTCGACTTCTTTTCGGCTGGCTGTTCTGGTGTCCAAACCCTCATCCAGCACGATCAGGTCGATGCCCGTCGCATAGAGCGTTTCCTTGATTGCCTGTCGTGCCGCCGGGAAATCCGGCCCGCAGTAGTACATGGATGCCACAATAATGCAATCAAATTTTCGCTCTACGCCATCATCGGTCATTTGGTCAAACGCGGTGCGCGCCTTTTCATCGTTCTTGCGGTCAGAATACTTTTTCAGCAAATCCAGCTCTTTATGTTCCGCCAGATATGCCGCAATGCGCTGATTCTGCTCGGCAATCGTCAGTTTACTTTGATGGTTCTTCCAAGGAAGTGTCCGGGTATAGCTTACACACTTCATACTGCACTTTCCTCCGTTTCTGCTGCCGGAACACTACTGCAATATTCCAGCACATTGCGAATTTCCTGATCGAACCGATACTGGATATGAATGTGTTCCTTATCATAGACGGTGATGCTCTCTACCAGTTCCACCAGAACGCGGCGGTTCAGACTTGTCAGGTTTTGGTAGGACTTGAAATCTTCAATCCACGGCAGATGTTCCACATCCAGATTGTTCAGACAATCCCTCTGGCGGTTCATTTCTGCTTTGGCCTTACGGATAGCTTCAACCTTTTCATTAAAGGAATGGCTGAACTCCTTATACTCTTCCTTGCTGACAATACCGCTGCTCATATCCTCATAAAGCTGGCGGCGCAAGGTCTGGTATTTCTGTTCTTCCTGCTCCAACATTTTCAGATGTTCTTCCACAGATTTCAGTCTGCGTTCATTCTTGGGAATCTCATTGATTTCATCCAGACGATGTTCCAGTCCACTGATCTGCTGGATCTTTCCCTGCAATGCGGCCAGTACCACCTCTTCCAACTTACTTTCGCTGATAAGATGCGAGGAACAGCCCAGACCGTTGTGGTTTGTGACGCAGTGCAGATAAATATATTTCTTTCCGTTTTTTGATACGGTACGCCGCACCATGTTCTGTCCACAGCCGCCGCAGCGAACGATGCCCGAAAATAGATTTACAGTCTGCTGGCCTTTCGATGCGCAGGTGTCCAGCTTCAAAACTTCCTGCACCGTATCGAACAGCTTTTGCGGAATGATTGCTTCGTGCATATTGGGAACTCTGATCCAGCCGGATTCTTCCACATCCCGAATTTTCTTGATTTTGTAATTGATTTTCTGCCGTCGGCCCTGCACCATCGTCCCGGTGTAGACTTCATTTTTCAGAATCCGAAGTACCTGAATTGCCTGCCACTTCGCATGAGTGCCAGCTTTGAAGCCACTGTGATAGTTCAGACCGCACAGCCGTTTGTACTCGCTGGGGGCCAGCACATTCTCGCTGTTCAGCTGTTCGGCAATCGCCTGTGCGCTCATACCTTCCAGTTTTCTGCGGTAGATAGAACGAACAACATCTGCCGCATACTCGTCTACCACCAGACGGTTTTTATTCCGTTCGTCTTTGCAATAACCATAGATAGCATAGCCGCCGATGAACTCTCCTTTGCGCCGTTTCATGTCCAACTGACTGCGCACCTTAATGGAAATATCCCGGCAGTAGGAATCATTCAGTAGATTCTTGAACGGAACCACAATGTTGTCCGAATCGTTGCTCTCGGCGTTGGCGTTATCATAGTTGTCATTGATGGCGATGAACCGAATCCCCATCATCGGGAAAATCTGTTCCAGATATTTTCCCATCTCGATGTAATTACGACCAAGGCGGGATAAGTCCTTGACGATGATGCAGTTGATTTTGCCGGATTTAATATCCTCCATCATCCGCTTAAAGCCCGGACGTTCAAAGTTGGTTCCCGTATAGCCATCGTCAGCGTATTCTTCGACCAAATGCAGTCCTGGCCGTTCTGCTGCAAAATCCCGAATCAGTTCTCTCTGATTGCCGATGCTGTTGCTCTCGGCCTTGTCACCATCCTCGATGGACAATCTCAGATAGGCCGCTGCCCGTATGTCTTTATTCTTTTCCTTGTAAAAAAACAAAGCCATTAAACCTCCTGTCTCCACGCAAATTGCATGGTAAAATCCAGAAAGTTAATGGCTTTTGATTGCACTATTCACTTAACCCGTCTGTATTTTACCAAGCTGTGACACTAAAATCAAGCTGCTGCGCACATTTTTCAAAATTTCTTTTTCAGTGCTTTCCCATACTCTGCAGCAGGCAATCCCACAGTTCGCTGCCCTCTGGCCGGAACGATTCATATACGGTGATGCCCTTGATGATGGCTTTTCTGTGATGCACAGGCTCCGTATGTTCCTGTTTAGGCTTTTCATCAAAACGCTCTTTCTGCTTCATGAAATCAATCCTCCCTTTACTAATAGGAATCCAGAAGGGCATTTTGGAATACAATTTTTGAAAAAATTTCAAAAAAATTTGAAAAGTGTATTCCAAATCGGGGCTGCGGATTCCTATTTATAGAAGGACTTCTTTTGATAGGTCTGCGGCATACGGTAAAAGACAGGTCTTTTTCTGTCTTAGAGCAAGATTCGCCTATGGTAACTCAAAACTCACTTTCGTGATTTTTCATTCCCGGCAATCTTGATGGGGATTCCGTTCCCCATTCCCACGGTACGCACAAAATCTCAGATTTTGGCTATCTGGCTCCACATGAATGTGTTCGCAGCCGAACGCCTGCGGCTTATCGGGAATTGCTTCGCAACTATAAAATGCAGGAGGATCACACTATGGCTCGACCCAAAAAGGACGAAAGTATCAGACGGACTAAGAATGTAATGGTTCGTTTTACCGATGTGGAGTACGCACTGGTTTCGTGTTCTGCTGAACAGGCTGGCTATCCCGTTGCCGTTTATGTGAGGAAACAGGCCATAACCGAAAAACTTCACGTTCATTACAACATCGTTGCCGACATTGCAGAACTGCGAGATTTTGCAAGACAGCTTTCTCACATCGGGAACAATCTGAATCAAATCGCCGCTTTCTTTAACAGCGGCGGCATCCAATCTCGTGCCATGCTGGAAGAAATCAATCGTTGCATGACCGACCTTCGCGCTATGCGGAAAGAAATTGCAGGACTGGCAGGTGATTATCGTGGCAATCTTAAAACACGTCGCGGGTAAAAGTGCAGACTATGGCGCGGCACTCGACTATTTGAAATATGAGCATGACGAAGTTCTGAAGAAACCCCTGCTGGATGCAAACGGGAACTGGGTACTCCGCCGAGATATTCTTCTGGAGGGCATAAACTGTGAGCCGGAACTTTTTGATGTGGAGTGCGAAATGCTTAATGCACAGTACCACAAGAATCAGAATTACGACGAAATCAAGACGCACCACTACCTCATCAGCTTCGATCCTGCCGACAAAGACGAGTGTGGACTGACAGGTGAACAGGCGCAGGCCATCGGCATGGAATATGTAAAAGCCAACTTTCCGGGGCATCAGGCGTTGGTCTGCACCCACATGGACGGTCACAACGGCAGCGGCAATATCCATGTGCATATCGTAATCAACAGTCTGCGAAAGCTGGATGTTCCGCAGCAGCCCTTTATGGAACGTCCCATCGACTGTAAGGCAGGCTACAAACACCATCTGACGAAAGATTACCTAAAGCATTTACAGCAATCTCTTATGAATATCTGCTTGAGGGAAAATCTAAATCAGGTCGATTTGCTTTCCCCGTCTGTCAACAAAATTACGCAGCAGGAGTATTATGCCAAACAGCGCGGGCAGATCAATCTGGACAAGTTGAACGCTGAACTTGTTGCAGAGGGTCTCACTCCCATGAAGACCAAATTTCAAACGGAAAAAGATAAGCTGCGCGATGCCATTACTGCTGCGGCGAAGAAAGCAAAATCTTTTGAAGAATTCTGCCGCCTGCTCCAAACCGAATCCAGCATTTTGGTAAAAGACCACCGTGGTCGATTTAGTTACCTTCTCCCGGACAGAGAAAAATACATCTCTGCCAGAACGCTGGGAACCAGTTTTGACCGTGAACATCTTCTGACGCTTTTTGAAAGTAACGCGATCACCGCTGCAAAAGAAAAACAACAATGGGGTGTTGCTGACCCCATTGCCGTTCTCTATATCAAGTCCAATCTTCGTCTGGTAGTGAATTTGCAGGACTGCGTAAAAGCCCAGCAAAGTCGCGCCTATGCTCAAAAAGTCAAAATTTCCAATTTGCAGCAGATGGCAAATACCATCGTCTATGTACAGCAGCATGGTTATGATAGCTATGAAGATTTGAAAAAAGCGCGCGATGAGCTGTCCGTCAAAATGTCCGATGCCCGCAACACCGCCAAATCTACCGATGCCGACTTAAAGCGGCTGAACGAGAAGATTCACTATCTGGGGCAGTATCTTTCCACAAAGGCTACATACAAAGAATTTTTGCAGGCGGGCAACAAGAAGATGTACCGTTCTGCACATCAGGATGAAATTGCCAGATACGAAGAAGCCGTTCAATTCTTGAAACGCAATTCCACGGATGGCACAATTCCCACGATGAAAGATTTACGAGCAGAAAAGGAAAAGTTGCTTTCTGCTCGAACCGCACAATACGAAAGCTACATCTATTTCAAAGATTACTACCACGAACTGCAAACCGCTTGCAGGAATGTTGATATGATTCTCGGAGCGGAACATACGCAGCAGCACAGCCGTACCCAGCCCAAGCACAGTCACGAACCATCACTCTAAGCGATGACATGAAAAAGTCAGCCACAAGACTTCACTCTGAAAGTCCTGTGGCTGGCCTTCTTGTTTTATTCTTTTATACTCTCCGCCTTTACCTGCTCAATTCGGTTACTATTGAAATTAAAAATATATTCCTCTTTTTCATACCGCTTATGATTTTCACGCAGGTAGTACAACGTAAATTTTATCCCATCCTCATTTATCTTGTACAAATCAATCCCATACTTATAATGTCTGTGGCGTATAAGACTTCTTACCTTTCTTGCATCGTATTTTCCAGAATCCGAATCCTTTTTCATTTCGCAGCAGAAAATATTGTAATCATCGGTTAGCCTTTTATGTAAGACAATATCCGGTGCAGTCCAACTTCTCTCCTTTATTGATAAGTTATTCGGCTTTCTATTTTCTCCCGAACGGTTATATTCAATATCAATCACTAGTCCAGGCATTTGAAAGAACTTTGGGTATACCCTGTCCATATACATTGCAATTTTTCCTGCAATCGTTCGTTCTTGTGCTTTAGCCGTAAACAAGTCCAAATCATTCTCGTAAAGCAGAGTCAATGCATTCTCCCACAGTAGAAGAACCTTTTCTTTTTCTTCGCAGCCTTGCACCTTGGTTTCCCCCATTTCCTTATTTTCTTCTATTATGTACAACCATTTTACAAATAGCAAGACCTTTCAATAAAATAGAGTGGCAGTTCCTTTTTAGGGGAACCACCACTCTGCGTCATAACGGATTTTTAGTTTTTACGGCTTCTCTCCTGCTGCTGTTGCTGGGTCTGGTCTTTCTGTTTCCGCTGTGCCTGCTTGATATGCAGCCGATCCAGCACCGACCATCTGCCACCAATGCGCCGTGGCTTTTTCGGCACGTTGTTCACGCAGCCATCTATCATGTTGTAATTTTGTTCCGTGCCGGATTCCCGCGCACGTTCATACGTTCCGTTCGTTAAGCATTTTTCATGCTCGGTCATATCCTGCTGCTTCTTTTCTGCACGATGAACATATTCCGTAAGAACCGCACGAACATTTTCAAAGCCGTTCGGAGCCTCCGTCACAAATACGCCTTTGCTGTCTACTACGATTGGCGAAACAGCATCCTTGCGCTGCTCATTACGCATCATAAAGAAGCAAACACCCTCGACAACTTCGCTGTCATACGGAAGCCATGTTCCTGTCTTTCCATCAATCTGATAATTGGGAACCATGTAGACGACAGTGTTTCCGGCTGCATCAGCATCCATAAAGCCCCCGAACTCTACCAGTTCTTCTTTATCGACGTAGAAAAACTTACGTTCCTTTTCTTCATCCCATACGATCACATCGCCAACACCAAAGGAACGGCCAATAAATGTGTTTGGCCGCTTTTCTTCCAGCCGCTTCCGGGCTGTCATCGGTGTATCGCTGGGTGCAGGCTTTCCTTTGTACGCACTCTGGTAATTCTGATGATGAATCAGGAACCCATCCTCTACCTGCTGTGCATAGGATTTTGCCCAGTGCTGATGATGCACCTCTTTGATTTGGAAAACTCTATACTGGTTTATCATTTTACGTTTTCTCCTTGTCCGGCTCCTCCGGCTTATACCATTCCAGTTCCAGCCCCTTAAACTGCGGCTCAGTCAACCGCTGCATCTTCGGGATGGCCTGCTGAACCAGTGCAGACATCTCTGCATCCTCTGCCACAAGCGGCTGGATCTCCGTCAACACCTGAATCGTATCCTTGAGTGTCGGCTGCTCAAACATCGCCATCAGCATCAATTCAAGTTCATCAAAACGCACATTACTCATAACTCCATCCCTTTCTTTTTTGCTTTCTTCGGCTTGTCCTGTTCCTGTGCAGGCTGCTCCTGTTTCTTGGCTTTCAGACTGCGCAGGGCATCCAGAACAGACTTTTTCGTACTGCCGCGTTCCTGCTCCTTACTCTGCTGCCGCGCCGCCATCAGCTTTTCCATATCGGAAATAGCCTGCTGCACCAGCTTATCATCCCTGAAATAGTTGATGGAATTGATGTTCTCGCGCTGCACTTTGTCATTCACGACCAGCTCATACATCCCAACAAAGCCGCCATCTTCCTCGATGCAGAATCCAATGCACTTGTCAGCGTTCATCCGTTCGGACGGAATCTTGTCGTAGGCTTCCAAGGCTTCTTCCATTGTCAGATGATCGTGGAACTCTCCCGCAAACGTAAACTCCAAACACTCCGCAACATAAAAGCTGAGCGTTTCTTCCGGCGCAGGTCTTTCTGCGGCAAGCTTTTCTTTCAAAACCTCTGCCTGCTGTTCAGCCACCGCATCAACCTGTTCCCGCAGTTCTGCCGCGTCCATGACTTTACCCTCTGCCGCATCGCAGCCGAACTCTGCCAGCAGCTCCGTCATAGCCTCCTGCACAGGCTTATCTCCATCCGTTTCAAGGATGCCGCCATCCCGCTCTGTGAAGTCCTTATTATATAAGGTATAGTCAAAGCCATCGTCACAGGTCTGGATGTGAAAATAGGCATCCGGCAGTTTGTAGGCCAGTTCCACATCCTGCACGGCTAAGGCCCCCTGCAACGGCTGCACAACGTGATTCTGGATATACGGGTTATCCCAGCCCGGAACCGTTTTATAGTCCTCTACGATGGTGTCAATGCCATTTTTACACTGCAAAATATCCAGTGACCCCGGCAGCGGATCAGGATTTTTCTCCACTCCCAAGGCTTTCATGCAATGGTTCGGAAGGGCCTGATACTGCGACATTGCATCGTCCAGATTTCCGAACCGCTCAATTTTCAAAGGCGCGGCCTGTAAATTTTCGACCACATAGAACTGCTTCACGAAAGGCTGCTCCTGTTCTTTCTGCGTTTCCAGTTCTTTTCTGAACATCGTTACAAAGCCATCCAGAATAGCCGGGTGGCTGTCAACCACCCAGTCTGTGCGGAAGGTCATGCGGTCTGCATTGTGTTCCGGGGTGCTGACCTGCTCTGCCCATTCCTTATTGCTATGAGAAAAGCGGCCGTCGTAGTTTTTGTGGTGCAGAGTATTCGCCAGAATGTAGCCCACACGCTCCACGCCGTACTGCCGCACCACCTGATCGACTGCATCATCGCCAAGGTACATCCCGTCATAATTGTCCGCAATTGCTTCATGGATTGCCTGCTTGCACTCGCTGTTCAGTCGATAGGATGTACGGTATAAATCCACCTCGTCATTTTCTTTGGCATAGCTGAACGGCTCGTAGTAGACAGGCACATCCGAAAAGTCCTGTGCGCTGTTGTCCGGCACAGGCACAGCCTTTTCAATGATCTCTGACACCACATCTTCTTTTTTCGGCATATTCCATTTTTCAGAAAGGTAATCCTTTACTGCATCCAGAAAATCATCCCCGAACCCGTTCCACAGATTTTCTGCTACCAGTTTGCCCTGCTCATTGACTGCAACGCAGTCCGCCATATCGCCGTGTTCCTCATGTTCCAGCAGGAAGAACTTCTCGCCGCCGACTTCCGTTTCATCAACGGCATACCATGTTCCGATATGCCCCTCGACTGCGATGTGGTCGGAGTCGCCGTGGATCAGACCACTTCTTTTCTGCTGCTGTTCCTCCATGAACTCGCGCACGGTCAACTCCGCGCCTGTGAAGTTCAGCCCTTCCCCGCCAAGCTCCAGCCGCCCCTCTGCGCCAAGGTCAAGTTCTTCAGCCATCAGAACAGATGCCGCATGGTTCACCACCACAGTTTTCTCCACTGTAATGGGCTGGCCGGGGTCGTAGTCCGAGCCGCGCAGATCATAGCGATATAAGCCCTCCGGCACTTCTTCATCCCGCAGTCGGCCATTGCTGAAAAGACCGGGCTTATCAAAGATTTCGATTTCCTGCAATTCTTCGTTCAAAAGGTTCTCTTTCTGCAAATCCATATTCCTTTCCTTGAAAAATTCCGGCAACTCGGCAAATCCGATGCTGTCCACATAGTAGGCGTTGACCGTATTGCCATCGTTGAGTACCACCACATCGCTGACCGACAGCGAATGGCCCGTAAAGTCTGCCGGACGCTGGATATTGAACCGTTCATAAATGCCATCCAGCGTATCCTTTTCCGTAAGCAGCGCGGTATAAATCAGGTCATAATCTTCACGGGCAACTGTCATGCCTTTCTTCCGCACAAAATCCAGACCCATAAAGCGGTAGTCGTTTTCCGGGTCACGGGCAGTGATCTGATAAATACCGAATTGCTTTTTGCTGCCATACAGCAGCACATTTTCCTGTTCTGTCATGTTCCGCTCCTGCTCTAAATCTGCTATTGCAATCTGGAAGGTATCACTTCCGCGCTCGATTTCCTCTCGCGCCGTGACAAGAATCGGCCACGGGCTGATGCGGACAAGATATATCTGCTTTCCCTCGTCATACAGCCGCAGAGCCTGTTCACGATTTATTACTGTCAGCTGAAAATCCGGGCGTGCATACTCGTCCTCTGAATAATCTTCCCGCTGCTCCAACAGAATCGCATCCCATGCGTCTGCCTTAATGCCGAAAATGCCATCGTGCTGCTCGATCTCGTCCTGACTTGCATAGTCACCTGCCGTGCCATCACGGAACAGCGGATAAATTCTTTCGCCCAGCCGATGCCACTCCCGTGCGCCCTCTTTCGTCAGCGGCAGCACATCATCTTTCAGATAGCCATAGTCGTGCATTTCCGAAAGACCAATCATCCCATCCGGGAGATTTTCGATTTTCTCCTGTGCATCGTACATCAGGCGGTTAACTTTTTCTTTGTCATCCTCGGCCAGTGCAGCCGCCAGACCGTTCACCAGTTCTTCCGTTGCAGCCCGGTCATCCAGCTTGAAGGCAAAATTCACGATGAGGTTTCGCTGCTCATCATCGAAAATCGTTATTTCCTGCTCCTTATCGGCAATCAGCTTTTCCGCGTACTGCATCGCAGTCATACGCTCTGCGCTCCTTTCTGCGATTGCCGCTTCCAGCTTTTCCAGAAAATCGGCTGCGGTCAATCGAATCGTATCCATCGAATCTTTCAGCTCCTTCATCTCCTTGCCGCTGGCCCAGCTTGCCACATACGGAAAAG